>Ga0207426_1000126_pt1 | contig 213341 bp, 185 predicted proteins | sample AraplaMF_Cvi_mMS_FD_184265 | JGI IMG/M metagenome (GOLD analysis project Ga0207426, IMG submission 184265) | Arabidopsis root microbial communities from the University of North Carolina, USA - plate scrape MF_Cvi_mMS (SPAdes) (version 2) | ecosystem: Host-associated > Plants > Roots >...
CACCTGCCGAATTTCTCGGCCCACAGTCTTACGGTTTGGTGAGAGACGATGACACCACGGGCTGCCAGCATATCCTCGACCATCCGTAGGCTGAGCGGAAACCGGAAATAGAGCCATACGGCATGGGAAATCACCTCCGCCGGAAACCGGTGACGACGATAGAGGGGATCACGTGCAGATCTGGTCATGCCGCCAGATCCCACATTTTGATCGATGCTCGGTTAACGTTACAGTGCCGGACCAAGTGGCCACACGGGAGGCGAGGCGGATTCTGATCGTCGAGGATGAATTCCTCGTTGCGATGCTCCTTGAGGACCTTCTATCGGAAATGGGACATCGCGTGGTGACATGCATCGCCCGGATCGACAAGGCGATGCAGTTCGCCGACGACGGGGATATCGATTTCGCAATTCTCGACGTCAACCTCGGCGGACAACAGTCGTTTCCCGTGGCCGAAATTCTACGTCGACGCGGTATACCCTTTGTGTTTGCCACCGGGTACGGCGCCAACGGCGTTTCGGACGAGTTTCGCAATGAACTCACTTTGCAAAAGCCATACGAACCCCGGGAACTGGAGCAGGCGATTAAGAAAGCATGCACACGGCTTGCCGACTGACCTGTTGATGATCGTCGGCCGCCCTTGCTTCCCTCCTGACATCGGACGCAAGACAAAATCCGGTTTTTTGAAAAACTGAAGGCTTGGTGTCTGCGTCACGAGTCTGAAAATCCAAACGGCGCCTCGGTGCGACGATAATCGTCCGGCAGGATCTGACGGCCGATGGGTGGCTCGGAGCGTGACGTGCACGTCGGCCGGTGGCAGAGCCGGCATGCGATTCCGATTGGCGTAGGAGGAGCAGCCTGAGGATTGTGACGGCTGTAAATCAAGCGCTCCGCATGATGCGCTTCGCAAACGAGGGCAATGGCACGCTCGACGCGCGGCGCCCCGAAGGCGCCCCCGCCCGAACTGACGGTGCGTGCAATCGAGAAGAAGCGCTGGCCATCCGGCAATTCCAGCCACTGGGTTACGACCTGGCGAGGTGTTGTGAAAACCTGATGGACACTCCAGAGAGGGCAACCACCCCCATGGCGGGCAAACGGGAAGTTACCGCTGTTGAGTCTCTTGGAAACATTGCCGGCGACATCCACGCGAATAAAAAAGAACGGAATTCGCTCATGTCCCGGCTTCTGCAGCGTCGTCAGCCTATGGGCAGTCTGCTCGAAGCTCGTGCCAAACTGGCGGGACAGAGCCTCGATATCGTAGTGCCGCGTCTCGACCGCTTTCGCAAAAACCGCATAAGGCATGATAATCGCGGCGGCACAGTAGGCCGCAAGTGCCCGATGTGCGAGCCTGCGGGCGCTCTCGGTTTCGAAATTCCCCTCTTGCGTGACATTTCGAATCTCCTGATCGAATTCGAGATAGGCGAGCTGTTGAGCAAGCTGAAAATTCTGGCTTGCGGCATCCAGAGTGTCATCGAGCAAAAGGTCCTTTCGATGCCAATCCAACCGCCTGAGAGAGCCCGCCATCACCTCTGACGGCAAGCGTCTCACTCGAAGCTGATGGCGCTGCTTAAAATAATCCGGGAGCCCGCCAGCTTCCGCGACCTTCGTCGACAGCTTTTCCGCGGCGGCATCCAAAACAGGAAAACAGTTGCGCCGCGCCGACAGAAAGCTGCGTACGGCCGCGACCGGGTCTCCCGAAGCCCCGACACCTTCCTGTCTTCGGTCCGCAAGAGCGAACTGCTCTTCCTTGTAAGCCGTGTAAAGGCGAAGCATGGCTTCGGCAACGCCAGGAAAGCTGTGCACGACATCGCCTATTTCTAGGGGCACGAGGTCAATATCCGCAAAGATCGGGTCCCGCATGACTGTCTGAAGTCGCGCGATCTGGTCGGGGGCCGTCTGCTCACCGAAATCGGAGAAATCGACTTTGTAGGCTTTTGCCAAGCGCAACAGCGTTTCTGCCGTAACTGGCCGTTGATTGCGCTCCATGAGGGCGATGTAGGAGGGGGAAATCTCGAGGTCCGCCGCCATGTCAGCCTGCGTGAGCCCGAGATCGCGACGCAGCCGCCGCAGACGTGGTCCGAGGTAAACGCCGTGCTTGTCCATGCTGATATTACAACATTACAGCGTGGCTTTGTAAAGTTTGACAACATGACATCGCGATGCCTTCTCAGACCGACGGGATGGCTTAAGCTCTCTTCGCAATTGCAGCATAGTGACCTGTGGAGGAACGATGTCGTATCAGACCTTTGTTGAGGACGCCGGCAGGCTTATTCAAGCAAATGAAATGTGGACGGGTATTACACCCGAGGCCGTCGCCCGCATCCGCCTGCAGAACCGTTTCCGCACCGGCCTGGAAATTGCCCGGTATACTGCAGCGATCATGCGAAAGGACATGGCCGCCTATGATCAGGATCCAAGCAAATACACGCAGTCGCTCGGTTGCTGGCATGGCTTTATCGGGCAGCAGAAGGTCATTTCGCTGAAGAAGCACTTCGGTTCCACCGAGCGTCGCTATCTCTACCTCTCGGGCTGGATGATTGCAGCCCTTCGCTCGGAATTCGGACCGCTTCCGGATCAGTCGATGCACGAGAAAACCAGCGTTCCGGCTCTGATCGAAGAACTCTACACCTTCCTTCGTCAGGCCGACGCACGAGAACTCGGCATGATATTCCGGGATATCGACCGGGCGCGTAAAGCGGGCGACAACGTTCGCGATCGTCAGCTGCAACAGGCGGTCGACAACTATCAGACGCACATCGTTCCGATCATAGCCGATATCGACGCCGGCTTCGGCAACGCGGAAGCGACCTATCTGCTGGCGAAGAAAATGATCGAGGCGGGAGCCTGTGCTCTTCAGATCGAAAACCAGGTCTCCGATGAAAAACAGTGCGGCCATCAGGACGGCAAGGTCACGGTTCCGCATGAAGACTTCGTCGCCAAGATCCGCGCCTGCCGCTATGCATTTCTCGAACTCGGCATTGACGACGGCATTATCGTCGCGCGCACCGACTCCCTTGGCGCCGGTTTGACGAAACAGATCGCTTTCAGCGCCAGGCAAGGCGACATCGGCGATCAATACAATTCCTTCCTGGATTGCGAAGAGGTCGCCGATGGTCAGCACCAAAACGGCGAGGTTCTGATCACGCGAGGTTCCAAGGTCCTTCGGCCGAAGCGGCTGCGTTCAAACCTCTATCAGTTCCGCGAAGGCACAGGTGAAGACCGCTGCGTCCTGGATTGTATCACGGCCCTCCAGAACGGCGCCGACCTTCTGTGGATCGAAACGGAAAAGCCCCATATCGAGCAGATCGCCGGCATGGTCGACCGCGTTCGCCAGGTTATTCCGAGCGCCAAGCTCGTTTACAACAACTCTCCCTCTTTCAATTGGACACTGAACTTCCGCCAGCAGGTGTTCGATGCCTGGAAGAACGATGGCAAAGACGTTTCCGGCTATGATCGGTCGAAGCTCATGAGTGAGGAATATGATTGTACGCAACTAGCGACAGAGGCGGATGAGAACATCCGGACATTCCAACGCGATGCCTCGTTGCGCGCCGGCATCTTCCACCATCTCATCACGCTGCCAACGTATCACACTGCAGCTCTTTCGACCGACAATCTTGCCAGGGACTATTTTGGCGACCAAGCCATGCTCGGTTACGTCGCAAACGTCCAGCGCAAGGAAATCCGCCAGGCTATCGCGTGTGTGAAGCACCAGAACATGGCGGGCTCCGATATCGGAGATGACCATAAGGAGTATTTCTACGGCGAGACCGCACTGAAGGCGGGCGGCGAACACAACACGATGAACCAGTTCGCTGCATAAGAAGCGGCCAAACACTGCAAATACACGGGGTGGGCGATGGCGTGCCCGCTCGTTTCAAAACGGGAGAAGAAAATGTCCGAGCATCATGAGGCAACAAAGCCGAACCAGCCCCAGCGATCGCGTGCCGTTTTTTCACAAGAAGATTTTGAGCTCCTACGGGTGGCAATCGCGCACTACCTGCAAGAGGTCGAAGGCCAGCGTGAAGCAATCAAGTATTCGAACCTTTATCACCGCCTTGGTCGTATAGGCTAAGCAAAGGTTGATCTTCACACCCGGTTCGCAACGGATGCGTTGGTGACGAGGTGGGCTGACACACGGCGCAGCCCTCACCACAGGCGCCATCGGCGGATTTGCGGTTTATCGCATTGGCGCAGGACTGGAGTTACCCAAACAATCGCTTGTCCCAATAAACCGGGTGGTGCAGGCTAGTCGAGATAGCCCCAAATTCAGGGTGAGCTGGATTGATGATAATATTATTGTCGAGGCGCGCTATCACACTAGGCACGAGCAAGATTGCGCTTCGTTTCTCCAGACACCATTGCTCGCCGAATCTCTTACTAACCGTTGCAGGCATCGTGTCCCAACCTGGAAGGGCCGGTTGGGAAAAGACCTCATAGGTCAATCCCGGTGGAATCGTACTTTCCACATAGTGCTGGTTTGGGGGCAACCGGCCACTGCCATGGACCAGTTTCTCCAGCAGGGCAGTCGAATAGTGTTCGCTGCTGTAGATGATTGGACTTCCCGGTGTATTCCATCGTCCCGGTGCAATTGTCGAACCGATAGCGTCGAAGATCGGAAATGTCCCTGTAGGATCACCGATCCTGAAGGACGAAAGCGTACGATCAAGAACCTGAGCCGTCACGCAGCGCTGCCGTATTTCAGGCTGGCAAGAATATCGAGCACCAATTCCGCACCGATCTCATTTTGAATAACCACATCAATCGGCCTTCTGTCCTCGAGCATCGGATGAGAGCGAAACAGAAAATCTCGTGCACCATCAGCTGTCTGCCAGACATCAAGGGCGAGATTCCATACTCGTGCCACCCGCGCGACCCGCATTCCTTCATCCGACGACAGGCGGTGCGAGCTCTTTCGCCGCTCATAAGTCGCCTTCGGAACGAAGCGGTATTTGAACTGGCTATCATTCGGAGCAAGTAGGGCCGACACGTGCTCCAAGGCCGAGATGGGCAACCCTCCCTCAATTCGAGACATTAGCCCGAACGGCGACCGGGCCGCTGTCTCTTCGGCAGGAAGGCCAAGCACATCGGCAACATTCTCGAACGCTAGCATCTTCATCTCCTTCGACCCACTTGAGGCAAAATATAGTCTCACTCAAGACTATCCGCAAGTGGAGATCATGGGACCTCTGTTAGTCGGTCAGTGACCACCAGCATCGACCTCGCCGGCAGCATCGCAATCCATTTGACGCCAACAAGAATACGAGTGTGCGATAGCTAGCGCAGCGTCGCCAATAGGCGTTCGGCAACCTTCACATCGGCTGTATCCCGGCCCTCCACGAAGTGTTCGAACACCGGTCGCAAAAGCTCGCGAGCGTTGTCGATTTCTCCTCGACTGGCCATTAGCGTCGCCAGATCGATTGCGGTGCGCAACTCCCAAGCCCGCGCCCCCTGATGATGGCTCAAATCGAGCGCCCGCAGGAGGCATGCCTCGGCTTCGTCGCGATTGAAATCCGACTGCAGAAGTAGAATGGTTCCCTTCATCCGCAACACCTCCGGAACGTACAAAAGGTCACCATTTGCTTCGACGCGACCAAGTGACTCGTCGATCAGCGCAACTGCTTCATCGACCTGACCGATCGCAGACAAGCCGCTCGCCAGTGAGAGGTTAAGTTCGGTCGTGAGTAGTTCGTATGGCGCTGCGTGAAGCTTTTGGAGAGAACTTCGCAGGCTCTCGACCCCGCCTTCGGCGTCGCCGCGGCGGATCGCGACTTCGCCCTTGAAGCCTCGGCCGACCAGAAGGTAAGGGGCCATGGAATGGGATTCGGCACGGGAAATGAGCATATCGATGTGTGCCTCGGCGTCCTCCAGTTCTCCTGTCCACAGGAATACCGATATCGCCCAGATCAACGCGATTGCCAGCGTCAATGAATGATCCATGGCCGCAGCCTCTTCGACCGCCTGGCGCGCACGTTCCACGGCTTGATCCGGGTGGCCCTGTAGCCACAAATTCCTTGCCAAGATGGCCTTGGCAAGGATTTTTCCTTCGAAACCAAGATAGATCGTTGTGGTTCGCTGAGCGCGGGGTCCACGATCCAGCGCGGCCTCGAGCTCGGCGCGGGCGTCTGCAAGGTCGCCACGGAGGTGAAGCGAGATTCCCAAAATGGCGTGCGCCAGCGCAATCGCGACCGAATCCTGCGTGGTCACGGCCGTGGCAGAACAGCGTTTTGCGCATTGGAGGGCGGTAGTGAAATTGCCGGTTCGCAGATGGAACATATTAAGCGGACCCAGCAGCCGCACTTGATCGAGCGCATCGCCGCGTTCTTCAGCAATAGCAAAGCTTCTCTCCAAGGCTACGCGCGCAGCATCGCGTCCTCCCCGCATGAACATCAGCGACACGCCGAGGGCTGCTTGAAGGTGCATCTCGTCAAGTCCGCCAAGCTCGGCAACGTCAAGGGCGAAAATCGCACGCTCGGACCAACGATGACATTCCGGCAGCAGAGACATTGCTAGGAAGACCGGCGCCGCGGCGGCGGCAAGTCCGATGCCGATGACCGCATTTCCGTTGTCGCCAAAGCACCATTCCAAAGCGGCCCGAACATTGTTGATGGCTGCAAAGTGAGGAGTCCGCTGCTCGCCGGTCGCCAAATTTGGCCATTCGAGCCCGGTCTGCTCCAGCCATCGTCGATAATAGGCAGCATGGCGTACGGCCAAATCGGCGGACTCGGCATCGTCGATTTTAATTTCGAGGACATAGGCGCGCGTGGTGTCGAGAAGCCGGTAGCGCATCATTGCCCCGATAGGACGCGTTGCCACGATCGACTTGGCGACGAGACTATCCATGGCGCTAAAAACGGTTGCCCTATCGAGCGCTGCGTTTGTAACAACTTCCAATGCTGCATCGAGTGTAAAATGACCAACGAATATAGCGAGCCTGCGAAGCACCGCGCGTTCCCGTTCGCTAAGAAGCCCAAAACTCCAATCCAGCATGGCTTGCAGGGTCTGTTGACGCGGTGGCGCGGTTCGCGACCCTAGCCACAGCAGTGTCAGACGTTGATCGAGAAGTGCAGCGGTTTGTTGCAGTCCATAGGATTCGACGCGTCTGGCAGCCAGTTCGATCGCGAGCGCCACTCCGTCAAGCTTTCGGCAGATGCTCGCGACCAGCAAGGCTTCCGCATCGCTGAGATCCAAACGCGCACCACTTGCCACAGCGCGCTCCACAAACAACTGCGTGGCAGGAAATGTCTGGACAACCGCGGTCGTCAGGCCCGGATCGTCCGGCGGACAGGCAAGCGCATCCAATCGGTAGATATGTTCGCTCTCCACTCGAAGCGCTTCGCGGCTGGTTGCCAGAATGTGGACCTGTGACGATGCATCGATGATGCTTGCAGCCAGGGCTGCCACCGCTTCGACGAGATGCTCGCAAGTATCGAGGATCAGGAGAATTCGCCTGTTGCGCAGGTAGGCGATCAGATTGGGCGTTGCATCATTCGATTGAACCGATAGCCCCAGCATGGAAGCCACGGCTGTCGTCACAAGGTCGGGATCGCCGAGCATTCCCAGATCGACGAACAGCACTGCGCCGGAGAATGCTTCGATCAGGTGATGCCCCACCGCGATCGCGACGGTGGTTTTGCCGACGCCGCCGGCACCGACGATGGTGACAAAGCGCGAAGCGTTCAGTTGAGCCGATAGCTTGAGAACGTCGTCATCCCGGCCGACCATTCGGCTCAGGCGGCTTGGAAGGTTCGCGTGCGCAAAATTGGCGGTAACGACAAGCGAACCATCGCGCGGACTGCTTAGCTGCGATACGGGTGCAACAAAGCAATAGCCCCGCCCAGGAAGAGTCGTAATGTATCGCGCGCCATCCTGTCCGTCGCTTAGCGCCTTGCGGAGTCTGGCTATGTGAAACCGCAAGCTACCTTCCTCAACGATGACATCGGGCCAAACCCGCGACATCAGATCCTTCTTGCTGACGATTTCATTTGGTGTGGAAATCAGGACGACCAGAATCTCGAGCGCGCGCGCGCCCAACTCTATCGGGACGCCCTCTCTTGTCAGGAGCCTTTCGCTCGCAATCAGATGGAAAGGACCAAACGACAATCCGTCTTTGATCTGACCTGTTTCCGTTGTCATGGCGTCTTCTTTCAAGGCCGCCTGTTCCCTGGTCGCAGTTTAGGCGAAGCGGTGTCGCCGCACCATAGGGACGCTGTGGTCGAGCGATCTGCTGCCCGATGCATCTGAATTTGTTCAGAAAAACGATAGCGCTAGCAGTGGCCAACAGGAACTCACAACGAATAACGGGCGATTCTGCCTTCCGGAGCGTAGATGTCGGACCACGTGAAAGAGCACCCAAGCAAATCAGCGACCCAAGGAGAGTCGACTAGAGCATCCCGCGTTCAGGTGGGATCATCTGCAAACGGACAAGGTGCCCTAGATTCATAGATTAGAGCGACCTTTGTCTGTTCAAATGAACGCACAGCGCTCTAGGGCGGCTTACCGCCTCGTTCTCCCCTAGGCGGAGACCCGGATTTTCGAGCCGTGTCCCCGCACATGAACTCACACAGGACATCCAAAATCTGAGGAGCTAAAAATGAGCAATACTCAAGTAAGCAGCGGAGCTGCAATTGAAACCCCGAGAGTGCGGACGGCCGACATGAAGTTCGAGATCGTCGTCATCCCCGTTTCGGACGTAGATCGCGCCAAGCGCTTTTACAACGGCCTGGGTTGGAGGCTCGACGCGGACTTCGCCGAGGGTGACGATTTCCGCGTGATCCAGTTCACGCCGCCGGGTTCCGGATGCTCTGTCATCTTCGGCAAGAACGTCACCGCGGCTGCCCCCGGCTCCGCCCAGGGATTGTACCTTATTGTCTCGGACATCAAGGCCGCCCGCGAAGAGCTGCTTGGTCGCGGCGTCGCGGTCAGCGAGGTGTTCCATCCCGCCGATGGCAAGTACGCGGGCGCGGACGAACCCTACCTGTTTGGACGCCTCCGGGTCGGCGGTCCAGATTCCGAGCAACGCAGCTATCGCTCGTTCGCCTCGTTCAGCGATCCGGACGGCAATGGCTGGCTGTTCCAGGAGATCACATCACGATTGCCCGGACGCGTGGACGCCGACACCACATTCACCTCGGCGACCGAACTCGCGAGCGCGCTCCGCCGTGCGGCGGCCGCACATGGCGAGCATGAGAAGAGGAACGGCGGTCAGCACGATGCGAACTGGCCGGACTGGTACGCGGAGTACATGGTCCGGGAGCAGTCCGGCGAAGAGTTGCCTTTGTAAGCAGTGAATACGACGTCACATTGAACCTCGTCTGTTCAAGGCCGAGATCAAATCATATCGGCGTCGCTTCGCGCGACGCCGATCACCATAGCTTCGCCCCCCGCACAAACAGACCCACTCTTAGAAGAATACGCCATGAACCAGATTGCGAAGGTTGTATATACAGCCAAAACCAACACGCGCGGCGGTCGCGAAAACGGTGCGTCACGCAGCTCCGACGGTCTTCTGGACATCATACTTTCGACGCCCGGGTCGGCGCGTATCGGTACCAATCCAGAGCAATTGTTCGCTGCCGGCTGGTCAGCCTGCTTCGAAAGCGCGATCATGCGTGTGGCTCGCGAGAGAAAAATCGCGCTGTCGGGCGACATAAGCATCCATGCCGAAGTAGATCTGAACCTCGGGGTCGACGGCTACTTTCTCAGCACTCGGCTCGACATCACACTACCAGGTGTAGAACGCGACATCGCAAGCACTCTCATCGACGAAGCCCACAAGATTTGTCCATACTCAAGAGCAACACGCGGCAACATAGACGTCACGATCAGGCTGGTCTGAACCCGCGAGGACCGTATTGACCGCATACCAAAAGCTCTGTCATCGATTTTACGGCAATCCTCAAAGGCCGTTGCCTAATCCGTGTGATACACAAGGTCGGGCAGAACGATCCATTCACCGGCCCGAAGCGATTCCACATCAAGGCGCCCGTTACGGTCTCGGCGAGCTAGTCCAGCAAATCGATATCTATGGCCGGAGGCATCGATCACGGCATCGCGTATCGGTGCGCCTGCAAGATAACCGACAATCGCGCCGTCAAACCGCGGATTGCGTAGGACAAAATATTCAAAAGGCAGATTTCGGCTCACCATGGGATACGGCTTCCCATTTTGACAAGATAGCCGGCGTCTGACGGTGCTAGCGTATCTTCGCTTAGGCAAGGACTAGAAAAGTCTATCATCGCTTTGCTTGAGTTTTTGACCAACATCATGGGAATCGTTCTTGGATTGTTTCTCGGCCAAGTCAGCCCGTTTGATCTCGGGCCAATTTGGCTTCGCGTGGGTTCCTTTGGTGCGCCGAGACGATTTGATCTCTACCAGGAAGGGCTTTGACTGGGGTTTCATGAAAATCCTCTAAAGCAGCGCATGCGGCCAAATGATGGTGGAGACAAAAGTTTCGCGGGCGCCGGTCCGCATCGTTGGCATGCGTGGCGCGGCCTTCGCATCGGACATGAGGTATACCTGAGCAAATAGGATTTCCATTATGGAAGTCTGGAAATTGCATAGGAATTTCATAGGAATTACGGCGGTTCTCATGCAGGCAAAGCCGAGGGATGAGGTCGCTAAGGGGCCGCCGGTGCATTGAGTTTGATCGATTGTCGGCACCGGCGAAGCGGATGGACGATCATTTCCGCCTATTCTGCTTCGGTCGTGACAGCGCGCATATTGAGCTCGCCGTCTCAAAGGATGTCGCAAACATGGGGATCACAGCCAACACCGCTGGATAGCCCTTGGATGGTTTTGGCTCGGGCATCTCTTCGAAGCTTCTGGATTGCGCAAGCAACTGTTTCGGCGTTTTTCGCCTATGAGATTTTGATGGCCCACCTTCCATAGTCGAATGGAACGCTTATCCGCACATCCCCAAATACCTTCCCTGAAATCCGGCACGAGCAGCGAACGTGGTTTTCCTTCGCCTGCCAACGGCGCCGGCTCAGGAGGTAAAGATGTATTTCGAACTGATCGATTCCACCGCAGAGCTCCTGGCAAAGAGCCGCCGGCAGGAAACCTGCTGCGACCTTCCGCTGGACATGATCTCGTCGAAGGCCGAGGCTCTTGAGATACAGACCGCTGCCCTGGAAGTGCTCGGCTTTAGTCGCAGCGGCTACTCCATCGTCGGCACAAGCGAAGCCAGCAGAAAGTTTCTCGGGATCGGGAAGCCGATCTATTCGGCCATTCCCGCAAATGCTTTTTACGCCAGCGGATCCGTTCTTCGGCTGCCGCCCGGCATGATCGGTGCGCAATGCGAGCTTGCCTTCACCATGCTTCGGCAGTTTCCCGATGCAGATGAAGACATCAACATCGAGAACGCCGCTCTGGCGGTGCTCGGCTGCCAGCCCGCTATCGGCTTGCTTGGCCGCCGAACGAAGTTTCCTCACATGGGCGACATCGCCGCAACCGCCGACTTTGGCCTGCATGTCGCAACGATATGCGGACCCTTTTCCGACACAAAGGATTTGCTGAACCTCAATGCGGTCGATGTGAATGCATTCTTGTTCAAGCGCACCGTCGTCAGCGGCTCTGCAAGCTGCATCTTCGGGCATCCTCTTGAAGCGATCGTCTGGCTGGCCAGGCAACTCTCGGAAAATAGACGCACGCTTCTGGCCGGTGATGTCATCACAACCGGTTCGTGCACGACCATCCTTGAGGTCAAGCCCGGCCAGCATCTGGCTGCCGAATTCGGCGCCATCGGCCAGATCGAATGTTTCTTCGAGTGATCCGTCTTCCACCGCCGATAGCTGCACTGCAATAGCCAGCCGGCCACGCGGAGCGCCTCGTGTTTATTCTAACCCTTCGATCGGGCTTTGACCGGCAAAAGCTCGATAGCCCTCAGGCCCGGCCGCTCACGCCACTTGATCTGGGAAGAGTCTATCGCCAGCTCCAGCTCCGGCCAACGCTGAAATAGCGCTTTCAAGGCGCATGTTGCTTCGACCCGCGCCAGTTGATGACCAAGGCAGAAGTGAATACCGGTGCCGAAGGCGACGTGGCGATTGGGTTTCCTCGCAAGATTGAGTTTCTCCGGACACTCGTTCGCCACAGGATCGAGGTTGGCCGCGGCCAGCATAGGCATAATCCTCTCGCCCTTCTTGATCTCGACTTCACCAAGTCTGACGTCCTTGCTCACGAAACGTGGCTTGGTGAACTGCACGGGCGCAACAAACCGCAGGAATTCCTCGACAGCCATGTTGGTTCGGTCCCAATCCTCCTTTAGCCAATCGGGCAGATCCGGATTTTTCAGCAGCTCGAAGACCGAGCCGCTGATCACATGGGTGGTGGTTTCATGTCCCGCAAACAAAAGCAGGAAGATCATCGCTACCATTTCATCGCGACTGATCTTGCCGCCGTCCCTTTCGACTTGCACGAGCTCAGCGATAAGCCCATGGCCGCCTTTCGCACGCACCATATCCACATGGCCTTCTATGTAGCGCCTCATCGCCAGGATATTGGGAATCATAGTCAGAAAACCGAAGGCACTCTTGAAGCGGGTGAAGCCGAGAGCCCAGGACGTGATTTTGGCACGGTCGGCAAGCGGCAATCCGAGGAGTTCGCAAATCACCGAAAGCGGCAATTTTCGTGCATAACGATCGATCAGATCGGCTGGCATCCCGCTCGCGAACAGGTCGTCGGCCAGCTCTTGCGCCATCCCGGAGATGCGCGATTCCATGTCGAGGACGGCACGGCGGCCGAAGGCTTCGTCGACAATGTCCCGCAATCTTTTGTGGTCTGGCTCATCCTGCGACAGCATGTTGTTGGCGAGCGTCTTGACGATACGCGGCATCCACCATCGAAGGCCGACGACGCGGCCGTCTTCGCGACGCAATCTGAAAGTCTCGCTGTCTTTCAGGACCCGATCGGCGAGCTCCTGCGTCGTCGTTGTCCAAACCTTGCCCACGATCGGGAAATGGACTTGAACTACGGGACCTGCCGCTCGCAGCTTCGCAATTTCGGCGGCGGGATTGCGGAGATAGTCTTGGCTGGAAAAATCTACGCGCATTGATGGCTCCAATATTTCGGCCTTCGTCTCCGAAGGTCACTTCATGCTGGAATGGGGCGCACTGGACCGGCCTTTCAAGGCGATTAAGATCTGGCTGGCTGAGAAGATCGGCTTTTCAAGCACGCAACGACAATCCACCCCACACGAGAACATTGACACCGCCGTGGGAATGCCGACCAGTCTGCTTTTCAAGATCCCGATGGGTGCGAATTTCTCGCGGTTGATGGCAACGAAGCTGGAAGTTCGACGCTACTTTTTCCCGCGAGATCGCCAACGCCGCCAAGACAATCTTTTCGCTCGATGTTGTACAACCATGCCTTCATGGAGAAGCCGGCGAATAAATGTAAAGCCTTGCGGATCAGGGATATGATACGTAATAACGTATCCCGACAGGTCCCAAATGCGGGTGCTTCAAAGCTTGTTCCAAGTTTTTCGAGCGGAGATCGGTCGTACGCGCAGGTTCGTCGCAGGCCGTGAAGGTATTCAGGACCTTTGGTACGAACAACATGATCCTTTAACCCAGCGCTGGAAAAACGAATCAAAGTACAATTATGTCGAACACAATTTCAGACGATACGCGAGAGCTTCCTGACGTTGAAGTTCGGGCAAATGTCCAACTTGCTGCGACTCAGGCGCATGACCTTGCAAGTCAGGGCTTCAACGTTTCGCTTTTCGCAGCCTTGCTTTTGATCGGCGCTTTGATTGCAAACACGTTCAGTCTGAACGCAATTTGGCTGGCTTTCTTTTGCAACAATGCCGCTGCACTTATCCTGCTTGGCACTGGGCTTCGATCTGCCTACGATGTTGCGGCGTGGCGTCGAGAAAAGGCCGGGCAGGCAGGGCTGCCGCTCGCAAAACCTGCGCAATGGCTCATCGCTTTCATAAGCTCGCCATGGTCGCACCAGCAGGCGGAGGAAGCGGATCGGCTCGAGCGGTGGACCGGAAGCGCTTTCTTCGCGGGTCGGTCGCTCCTGTCGCGCATCGGCGCCCGCCCCCTCCGGGTCATTGGCCTTTCCCTATTCGCCTGTCTGATCGTCTACGCCGGTTGGGCGTTGAAGGTGGATGGCAAGGTCATCGGAACATCCGCTTTCCTCATCATTGCAGCCTGTCTGGTTTTTGCATTTTCTCTGCTTGTGACCGAACGGCGGCTCGCCGCGATTGATGCCGTCGAATGGCCCGAGGCAAGGGCGATTTCACAGTTGGCGCGCGTGCCCATTTTCATCCTCGTTGCTTCCTGCTTTTGCCTTTTCCTGGGCATGCGCGGATCCGAGTCCTCCATCAAGCTCCTGGCGGCATTGGGGGGCTTTACCGCTCTTGTCGGGCTTGAATTTCTGCTCCGCGCGGTCTTTTCGATATTCCGCCCGCAAAACGAGAGCCGCGAGCCACCGTTTATCGCCAATAGCCTGATCGCGAGCACGCTTCAGTGGCCGCCTCGGCCTTTGATCGGCCTTCAATCGGAGTTGCGAAACAAATACGGCATCGATCTTCGGCAGATTTGGGCTTTTTCGTTTATTCGAAAAGCGGCCCCAGCCATTATTCTTGGAACGATTTTTCTAAGCTGGATGCTGAGCGGCATCCGCGAAATTCCGATGACAGGCCGCGGCGTTTACGAACGGTTCGGCAAGGCTGAGGCAATTCTGCATCCCGGCCTCCACCTCGGTCTTCCGTGGCCGCTCAGCCGCGTTGTTCCGGTAGAGAATGGCAGCGTGCATGAGCTAGCAACGTCGATTAGCACAGACAACAGCAACGAACCGCTGGCGGATGCCGAGGCGGCGGCGCCGGAAAGTGCAAACCGGCTGTGGGATGCCTCCCACATCAGCGAGAAATCACAAATCATCGCCAGCGGCACCGGTGGCAAGCAGAGTTTTCAGATCGTCAACATGGATGTACGCTTCGTCTATCGAATTGGCCTTTCGGACCAGGCGGCGATGAAAGCCGCCTATCAGATCGCCGACCTACCAACATTGATCGAAAGTACGGCAAATCGGATCCTGGTGCGGGATTTTGCCAGAAGAACGCTGAACGATGTTTTGAGTGAAGGGCGATTGTCGCTGGCAAACGATATTGCCTTGGCAGTCCAGAAAGACATGGATGCCCTAAACAGCGGCGTCGAAATTCTAGCCGTCATCGTCGAGGCCATTCATCCTCCTGCGGGTGCATCCAATGCCTTTCACGGGGTCCAGGCGGCGCAGATCAGCGCGGAAGCGCTGGTCGCGCGGGAACGCGGAAAGGCCGCCGAAGAGATGAACGAGGCTCAACTCAATGCCAGCCTCCGGCAGGACGAGGCCACGGCAGCAGCAAGAGAGAATATAGCAGCTTCGGACGTCGCCAAACTGCGCTTTCAAGCCGAGCAATCGGCCTATCAGGAGGGCGGGCAGGCATTTTTGAAGGAAGAATATTTCAATCAACTCACGATGGGACTGTCCCATTCGAAGGCCCTCGTCCTCGATCACCGCATCGGCGGAAGCATCGCTCCGACCCTCGACCTCAGAAGCATGATGTTGCCGTTTGATCCCGACACAAGCGCAGAGCCGAACGCTCCGTATCAAAGCGAAGAAACCAGTCCATGACTAACGCCCACACACATCCCGAAGGCAGCGATGACGGCCATCATCATGATCACGGTCCTCATTTTCATGACGAGGATCGGAACGAGACGATGCCATTCCAATGGTATCGCGTGGTCGTCGCGCTTGTGGTCGTGCTGATCATTGTGCTCGCCGCCTGCCTCGTCCAGGTAAGATCGGGAGAGGCGACCATCATCACCAGATTTGGCAATCCGACACGCGTTCTGATCGATCCCGGCCTTGCGTTCCGGCTTCCTATTCCCCTGGAAACAACCATCAATGTCGATCTGCGGGCAAAATCGACATCGAGCGGCCTGCAGGATGTCGGAACGAGGGATGGATTGCGGATCATCGCACAGGCCTATGCGATCTGGCAGGTCCCTCCCGACCCGGATGCCATCCAGCGCTTCGTCCGGTCGGTTCAGAACGAGCCCGATCAGGCGGCTGCGCAAATCCGCACGTTTCTTGGCTCGTCGCTGGAGACCGCAGCAAGCAATTTCGACCTTTCGTCCCTAATCAATCCCGATCCGGACAAGCTCCAGATCAATGCCCTGGAGGCTCAACTCAAAGCGCAGATCGCTCAGCAATTGCGCGATACCTACGGTTTGCAGGTTGTCGATGTCGGTATCGAGCGCTTGACCCTGCCGTCCGTGACGTTGGTGGCAACGGTCGATCGCATGCGAGCCGAGCGTGAGACGATCGCTACCGAACGTGCGGCGGTGGGCAAACGCCAGGCCGCGGAAATCCGCTCCGCAGCCGAACGCGACGCAAGGGTTGTCGAGGCGGATGCGACCGTGAAGGCGGCGGATATCGAAGCCAAGTCCCGTGTCGAAGCCGCGCAGATTTATGGATCCGCCTATAAAAGCGCGCCGGCACTTTACGAACTCCTCCGCTCCCTCGACACGCTCGGTACGATCGTCAACGCCAACACACGCCTTGTCTTGCGCACCGACGCGGCGCCGTTTCGCGCCCTGATCGATGGACCGCCCAGCATTTCCCCGGCAGACGGGGCGCATTAGAGATGTATATGGCAAGGGACAGGAATTCGACAGCGCGATATCAGGCTGTTCACCTGGTGTCCTTGGCGCTGTCCGCAGTCATGGTGCTTGCAGGGCTTGCTTGGGCGACATCCAACATCAGAGAGATCGCACCGCAAAACCGCGCCGTCGTCTTGCGCTTCGGCTCTCTGAACCGGATGCAGGAGTCCGGCCTGTTGTGGGCCCTGCCCGCGCCCTTTGAGCGCGTTTTGCTTGTGCCAGCCGCCGCCACGGTTTCGGAGCGTAGGATCGAAGGCTTGCGCCGATCCCCCGCGGCCGAGGCCGGCGACTCCGACGCCACTGAGAGCGATGCGCTGGCGGGATCGGGATATCTTCTCACGGCCGACGCCAGTGTCGTGCAACTCGACATCCGCGTTTTTTACAGAGTGATCGATCCGTTCGCCTATGTCTTGCAGGACAGACACATTCTGCCGGCATTGGACCGCCTTGTCACGCGCAACGCCATAGTGATCTGTGCCTCCAGAGATCTGGACGGCATTCTCGTTGCCCGCCCGGAAATGGTCGCCTCCGATAGCGGTATTGCGGAACGGCGCGAACGCCTGCGAGCCGATTTGGTGAACAGCATCAACGACAGCCTCAGGTCCTTGAAATCCAAAGGCGTGGGTCTTGGGATCGAGGTCGAGCGTGTCGATGTTCAATCGGCGCTTCCCGCTCCTGCCGTCAGCGCGTTCAATGGTGTACTGACCGCAAGCCAGCAGGCCGAGCAGGCGATAGCATCCGCACAAAATGACGCGGAAAAAGACAAGCAGGCTGCCGATCAGGAGGCCGACCGAATCGTCCAGGTGGCCGAGGCCCAATCCAGCGAGAGGCTTGCAAAGGCACGCGCCGATACAGCCACCATCACCAGCTTCTCAACTACACTTGGATCGGATAGCGATCCGGGCCTGCTCTGGCGTCTATATCGAGACCGTGTCACAAAAATCCTGTCGCAGGCAGGTTCCGTGGTCACAGTCGACCCAAGGGACGATGCGCACCTCATTTTGCAGGGAGCAGATAAATGAGTATGGCGACAAGTCATTCGCACGGCTCTCATGGCCATTCGCATCACCATGGTCACGCCCTCAGCTCCGGACTGTTGACGGCCAACGAAAAACAAGCAGCCGCCGTTCAGCTCACCCTGGCCATGATCGCGTTGAGCCTGCTTGCACTCGGGATTGGCTGGCGATGGTTTGCGCCAGGCGCTGAAGGCGTCAGTCAGCTTTTGCTCACGGCGGCCTCGTTGATCGTCGCCGTTCCCGTTGTCAGATCCGGATGGCACAGTCTGCGCCATCCAAGCCTGCATGGCATCACCGATCAGTTGATCGCCTTGGCGATGCTCGCTGCTTGGGCGACCGGCGACCTGCTGACCGCCGCGCTTCTCCCGATCATCATGATATTCGGCCATGTGCTGGAGGAGCGCAGCGTCATCGGATCGAAAGAAGCGATGGATGCGCTGGCGCGTTTGACCCGCAGTCATGCGCGATTGATCACAACGGACGGCGGGACTCGTGAAGTCGACAATATTGTCCTCAAGCCAGGGGATCTGGTGGAAGTCAGAGCGGGAGACCGCATCCCGGCCGACGGTCGCGTCAAGCAAGGACAAGCGAGTCTGGATACAGCGCCGATCACCGGAGAATCCGTGCCTCTCGAAGTCTCCGCCGGCATGGACGTCTTTGGCGGCGCGATCAATCTCGACGGTCTTCTTGAGATCGAGGTTACCAGAACCGGCGAGGACTCGACGCTTGGGAAAGTCATCGCACTCATGCAACGCGCGGAAAATTCAAAGCCGCCGATCACCCGGTTGCTGGAGCGCTACGCCCAGCAATATCTGGGCTTCGTGTTGACGGTTGCGGCAATCGCCTGGTTTCTCACTTACAATGACCAAATCATGCTTGCGATCCTGGTCGCGGCCTGTCCCTGTGCCCTGGTCTTGTCCGCGCCGGCAACGGCGATTGCCGGTATTGCGGTCGCCGCGCGTCACGGCATCCTCATCCGCAGCTCGGCATTCCTGGAAGAGCTGGCCGATCTGACATCGCTGGTCATTGATAAGACCGGAACGCTCACCTTCGGCCGGCTTCGCTTGCAAGAAATAAGGCTCACGCGAGACGTAGATCGGCAAACCCTTCTGGCGTTGGCCGCATCTTTAGGAGCAGCCAGCAGCCACCCGGTGAGCCGAGCTCTGGCTTCGCTCGTTGCTCACAGCGCCTACCATCCTCTGGCGAACGTCAGGGAACTTCAAGGCCTGGGCGTGATCGCAGGCACGGCCGTGGGCGAAGTGGCGCTTGGACGCCCGGAATTGTTCCAAGGCATGTCCGTCGCAATCCCCGTGGTTCCCGAGCACGACGGCCCGATCGCTGGCGTCTCCATCGATGGGCACTTCGTCGCCTGGCTTCTCCTGTCGGATACGGCCAAGCCGGAAGCAGCGATGGCGATGACGGAGTTGCGCGAGCTCGGGCTTAGTCGGCAGCTTCTGCTGACCGGCGATCGCCAGTCGGTTGCAAATGCCCTTGCGCGCGACATCGGCATAACCGATGTCGCGGCTCAGGCCCTGCCCGCTGAAAAGCTGAAACGCGTGCTAAGCGAGACGAAGAGCGGCTTCAAGCCTCTCGTCGTCGGAGACGGGATCAACGACTCGCTCGCCCTCAAGGCGGGAGCTGTCGGGATTGCCATGGGTGCTGGCGGCGCCGATATCGCGCTTGCCTCCTCGGACATCATCTTGATCGGCAGCGACTTGCGACGGCTCGGCACATGCATCCGCCTCAGCAGGCAGTGTCGCCGAACACTCAGAACCAACGTCATCATTGGCCTTGGCTGGACCGTGGCGATCGTCGCATTGGCGGGATTTGGTTTTCTTGGCGCGGCTGGAGCACTTGTCGCTGCCATCCTGCACAATTTCAGCACCTTGCTGGTGCTAGCGAATGCCGGGCGGCTGATGCGATACGACGAGCCACTCGCCGCTCAGGGTGAATCATAATAAACGCTAGCGGTAAGCATCGCCGACATTTCAGGAGGATGGGATCGGCGCGTTGCGGGCGCAGGACTATAACATTCGCTGTAATGGTGTCAGCCATGGGGCTGCTGTAAGATATCGATGGGGTAGTTCACTCCAAGAAAGAGCGTGCATGGAACGCCGTCTTGCAGCCGTCCTGATTGCCGATGTCGTCGCTTATGGTCGCTTGAGCCAGATCGACGAAGAGGGCACGCGCATGCGTTTCCAAGCCGATCTGAAGGATGTGTTCGAGCCGACGATCGCGCAACATCACGGACGGCTGGTCAAGACCATGGGCGATGGCCTGCTGGTCGAGTTCCAAAGTGTGGTCGATGCCTTGCGCTGCGCGGTGGACGTGCAGCAGCAAAAGGCAAAGCGGAACGCCGATGTCCCGGCCGACCAGCGCCTGGATTTTCGCATCGGCATCAATCTCGGCGACATCATCGTCGAGGGCGAGGACATCCACGGCGATGGTGTCAACATAGCGGATCGGATGCAGTCGCTCGCCGAATCCGGTGGAATTGCCATTTCCGGGATGGCCTATGATCAGGTAAAATCGAAGCTTCCGGTTGGTTTCGTTTCCCTCGGTGAACAGAAGGTCAAAAGCATCGCAGAGCCCGTCCGGGTCTATCGTATCGTTCTCGATCCGGCGGCGGCGGCGGTGGGCAAGACGGGTGGCGCTCGAAGAAACCTTCGCCGCCGGCGCATTGCAATAGGAGCGGCAGCAGTGGTTGTCCTCCTGTTGGCGGGGGCAACTGCTTGGTGGCAACCATGGACGCTCCTTCGTGGACCGACGAGCGTCGAGCGCTTCGCCTATCCCCTGCCCGACAAGCCATCGGTTGCCGTTTTGCCCTTCATCAATGTCAGCGGCGATGCGGAACACGATCACCTTGCCGAGGGTTTGACAGATGACCTCATCACCGAATTGTCGAAGGTCTCGGGCCTGTTCGTGATCGCACGCCATTCCGTTTTTGCAGTCCAGAACACCGGCGGCAAGATACAGGACGTGGCCGCCGAACTCGGTGTCCACTATGTGCTGGAAGGGACGCTGCAACGGGCAGGATCGCGATTGCGCATCAACGTCAAGCTGATCGACGCGCTCACCGGGCTTTCCCTTTGGGCTGAACGCTATGATCGGGAATATACCGACCTCTTCGCGGTTCAGGACGATGTCATCGGCAAGATCATTGCGGCTCTTGCCGTCAAGCTCAGCGAGGGTGAACGAAACCAGCTGGCGCGAATTCCCACCGAGAATCTCGAAGCCTACGATTACTATATGAGGGCCGAGCAAGCGGGCCTTACCTATAGCGACGTCGAGACCTATCGCGAGGCCCTGTCCTACTATCAAAAAGCCATCGACCTCGATCCGGACTTTGCCGATGCGCATGCGGGAATCGCGCGCATCGCTGTCGATGTCTGGCGCAACGACTACAATATCCTCTGGTCGGCCGCGGTGGCACGAAAAATAGCCTATGACGCGGCCGGACAGGCGTTGAAGCTCGATCCGAACAATGCACGGGCACATACAGTACTTGCGCTCTTGCAATTGGTCGACGGCCGCGAGACGGAAGCAAGGGTTTCGGCAAACCGGGCCGTGCAGGCCCAGCCAAGCGATGCGGAAGCATACGGCAACCTGGCGCTCATCCTGGCCCATACCGGCAGCCATCAGCAGGCGATGACCGAAATGGAGAAAGCATTGCGGCTCGATCCCTCGCCATCGCCAAGCTTTCAATTGCTTGCCGGAATCGTTTTCTACATCGCAGATGACAACGACCGGGCGATTTCCCTGATGGAAGCCGCGCGCGACGCCTTGCCCAGTGCAGAAGCTGCGCGCGAATTTTTAGCTGCCGCCTACGTCGATCAGGGTGAGCAGACGCGCAGCCTACAGGAAAAGACGAAACTGCTGGAGCTATTCCCCGAAAGCAATCTTACCTACTACGGCTATCTCTATGACTATTGGCGTGAGGACGACCTCCGCCGGCATCTGGCCAGCCTGCGAAAAGCAGGAATTCCCGAATGGCCCTTCGGATTTGAAGGCGCTGAAGCCGATCAGATTGCCGGCGAAGAGCTGAACAATCTGGTCAGCGACAAGACATGGACCGGCAAACACCGGAATGGCACGCAGTTCATCCAATTTTTCGACAAGGCCGGCAATACCGCCTATCGCAGCGCCAATACGAATATCACCGGCACGGTCGAAATCCAGGGGAACCGGCTGTGCGAGAAATTCCCAGGCTATTTCCTGGATCGCATGGTGTGCGGATATGTTTATCGCAATAAAACCCAGGAAGAGCCGGGCATGGCATACGTGCATGTCACGCCGCAGGCGCTGAAGTTCTTTTCGATTGGCCCCTGACTAAAACGCCGCGCCGCGGAATAGGCCTGACAAAGGGAACCAGCCACTTAATTTCCGGGAGTGTGCTGCCAATCCTTGTGCATTTTCTCCGATATCAGGGTTTGCTGGACTTCGGACCAATGCTTTTGCGATTCGACGACCTTGGTCGGGTTCTTCTCTAAACCCTCAGCAGCGCCCGGATCGTAGCTTATATAGAGCTTGCCTTCGATGATCCGCCAGGCTTTCGGATCAACATTGGTGGTCACCGTCCCGAAGGAAACGCCGTCGGCGCAGTAGCCGCCATATTGCGGAGCATATTTGGCCGGATCACGCATGAACATGTCGCGATGCTCGGCGCTCGCGAAATACCAGGTGGCCCCCAGCCAATGGTGGGAATATTGCGGAGATCCCTCCACCGCCTGGTTTTGCGTGAAATAGGCGACGGGGTCATAACCCTTGATCGCAACATCGCCAAAATAGCCCATGTTGACGACGTCTTCAGCCGGAACGGGCTGAGCGAAGAGTAGCATCGCAACGGCGCCGATGGCCGCGATACTCCGGAATCCTTTGTTCCGATGATGATCAGACATGACAATCCTCCGATTTCGGGAAGCGGCATTCGCTGCATGAAGTCTCATTTTCGCTTCGTGCATTCGTCATAGAGCCACTGACCGACGATATCGGCTCCCTGACAGGTGGCGCCCGCTTTCAACAACAGATTGACCGCATCCCAATGGGAGCGCCATCCAGCCTGGCTCACCGGCGTGTAGCCGTTCCTTTCCTTTGCTTCGACGTCCGCCTTTTTCGTCAGCAGAAAGGCGATCACGTCCGCATGGCCTTCTTCCGCCGCCGCATGCAGCGCCGACATTCGATAGAAGTTCTTTTCGTCGTTGACATCAGCGCCCTTGGCGACAAGCAGCTCCACCACATCGAGATGTCCGCCGTAAGCCGCCGCATGGAGCGCGGTCAGCCCGCCCTTGTTGCGAATTTCGATGTCGGACCCGCGTTGCAACAGGACAACGACGACATCGGCATGTCCGGCAAGCGACGCAATCAGCAGGGGTGGCTCGCCCGTATTGTCCGGTTCCGATGGGTCAGCTCCCTGATTGAGAAGCTGTTTTACGCGCTCGACATTTCCGTCTCTGGCAGCATCATGCAAGGGGCCGGCCGACGCGACGGAAACCCCAAACACGATACCGACAACGCAAGCCCAGAAAACATTCATCGCGCACCCCCTCACCCCACCATCGCTGGTTCACAAGCGCGAAACTGTATTTAAGCTATCACACATATAAATTGCGGACAAGAATTGCGCAGGCGCGGAGGCCGCATGTCTGAATGCATAATTTCGGCTTAGCGCCCGCTGTGTCGCGGCGTCGCTGGCAAACGAAAACCGGTTTTCTCGAACGCGATGAAACGGATGCGACGAGCTCCCCGTCGCACCCGCTTCATGCCCCCCTTGAACGAAGCTTTCGGCCTTTGACCACGATAGCGGCGCTGCGATCCAGACAGCTTCTATCTTTGAGCCATGCCTTGTCACAGCACCGATATTATACTTGCGAAGAGGCTAATTGCGGTATCCGGTTTAGTTTGTCGCCTCCCTGACAACCCGCCAGTTCGGCAGCCCATAGGGCTTCGGCCAAGGATAGAGCTCCTTGTCGTTGAAGTAGACCACGGCCGTCAGATTCGGAAATTCGGGATATCGCTTGGCAGCATTTTCAGCCCAGTTGCCAACGTATGTGGAGTCTCCTTCATAACCAAGTTCAGCCACAACGACGGGTTTAGCGAAACCTTGGACCAGCCGATATTTGGGCGCGAGCAATTGGGCAAACGTCCGGTCCGCGCCAAAATGATCCTTGTCGAACTTTTGCAGGCCGAACACCGAAAGGCCAATGACATCGACGACATCATTGCCGGGATAAAATGCGGCAAGACCGGGCTCGCCTTTGGGCGACCACATGTATTTCGCCGACTTATCATGTTCGCGGCACACGTTCACCATTCGCCGATAGGCAGCGACGTAGCTGCTGGGTTGCCAGTGCGCCCAGATGAACTGATTGTCGGTTTCGTCCATCTCCTGCGCCCAGCGGATGGTCACATCACTCTTCAGTGTGGCTGCTGTCGCGCAGACAGCGGCCATGTTGCTGTCATACCTGCCAGCGAGAATGCCTTCGAGCAGCTTCTCGGGAGACGATCGCCAGTCTGTCGACCAGGACCACGGTTCTATCGTAATCAGAAGCTTCCGCCCTCGTTTCTGGGCGTACTCATCGGCAAGGGACAGCGTTGACAGATCGACATCTTCCCAGGGAAGGAAAAGATGCTCGATCTTTGAGTTCGGGTCGTCGCTGAAATCACCGTGAGGATCATAGGCTCCAAAGGTGAGTGAATCCGGACCGATCTTCGGCCGTTTGTCGGTAATCTGGCCGGCATGAACCGCCTCGCCGACCGGGATTCCGCGCGGTATGCTCGCCGCCAAAATTGTTCCCGTCGTCGCTAAAGTTGCAAATAGGGCGACCATTGCTGCCTTGGTTTTCTTGTTGTTCATTGGGTTTTCCTCCTGTCAACAACATATTGGCACCAGATGCCTGCTAGTCGTTTCCGATCCTCAAAATCGGATCTGATGGTTCTTCTTGCGCAAGGTTGATATTCGACGCGGCGGGCAACCAATGTGGCTTGAATGTCAGCCGTTGGAGGTCTTGCCTTCCAAGACCGGCCCCGGCCACCGCGTACCTCGTTTCATAAAGTCTCAATCGTCCAGTACCCCACGCCAGAGACGCCAATCCTTCCGGTCCGCGTTCAACGGTGGCAAAACCTGGAGCAGCGACGAGGCAGAGGAGGCTCGCGGCCATGACCGGCCGATACATCCTTGCTCGAATCCTGACGACATTTTCCCGAGCGTGCTGGATGACAATGATCAGCAACAGAAGGGTGTAGAGCACGGAATTGATAATTCCGAAGATATAGAAACCCCGCGTTTCAACAGCGTTTTCGACAAACAATACCGGCGATACGGAAGCCAATGACAATAGACCGTAGGGCATCAAGACTCGCCAAGGCAGCGGATCCACTTCAGACGCACCTTTGGGTGTGATGCGAAAGTCGACATAGGAGTCCGTCATCCAGTCCCGGACGGCAGCGACTGTTCCAGCCAACGCCCAGGGCCAACGTGCGAAGAGGAAAAATATTGCCTCCCAGCTCAAGATCTTGGCATCGAACGGCCGAAACGAGCCGGTGGCTCGCCAGCGATAGGCAAGCAGCGTCAAGGTGAAGGAAAGCGGCGCGAAATGGGCAACAAAATCGGGATAGGTGACCGCCGCAAAGTTCTGATGGCCGACAAGCGCCAGAATTGGCATGACAAACATCAAGGCCATGAACAGTGCAAAAAGCGGATACCACAGCTGAGCGAACACAAATTGGCACTTCAATTTCAGGGGCAGGCGCGGAATGTAAATCGGCGAGTATCGCAGCAGCAGCATGACAAGGCTGCGCGACCACTGAAACTCCTGGGTGATGAGATCCGTAAATGTGCGAGGGCCGTCACCATGCGCGATAGCATCAAGCGCATGCACGCCACGCCAACCATGCGCATTCATCATCAATGTCGTCGAATGGTCTTCCGCAAGTTCTGGTCCCAGTCCCCCTATTTCCTTGAGGGCGATGGTGCGCACGGCATAGTGCGATCCGATGCAAAGAGGAGCGAGCCCGTAATTATAGCCGGCCTGGAGGGAACCATGCATGCTCGCCTCGGCGTAAAGCCGCCCGCGTGCAGCCCAGCTTTCCGATGCGTTGCGATCGCAAATGCTTGGGGCTGAGACGTAACCGACACGGGAGTCGCCAAACGGGCGAAGCATTTCGCTGAGATAACCAGGTTCCGGGACGTGATCGGCATCGAGCTGCACGACGAAATCGTAGCGGTCATAGCCATAATGATCGTAGAAAAAGGCGAGATTGCCCTCCTTGCATCGCGTGCGACGCGGCCAAGTCGTCCGGTGATAATCCGGCCTGTTCTTTCGTGTTGAAACGAGGACGCCACGCTGTTGGCACCAGTTCAGCGTCTCTGGGCTCGGATCTTCGTCGGCGAGCCATGTATCGTGCGGAAACGCTTGTTTCAGCATGGCTTCCAAGGTCATTGCCACGACAGAAAAAGGTTCGGACGGGGCCTTGGTCACGACCATGGCGACGCGGCTGCCTGCGGGCAGCCGCAGCGGTCCGGCGGGTTTCTGGGCGCGATAGAATATCGCAATGAAATAGGCTGGTAGAAGGGTCACCCAGGCCAGTATGGCGGTAACAAGAGTGAAGCGCCAAAACCCGATATAATGTTCTGGCTTCAGCCACCAGGCCCAGAAATAGACGAGCATTGCCAGCCAGATGGCGGCACCGACACGATATTCCATTCGCTGGCGACCTTCGAGAACCGGGACCTGTGCCGGTTCAGCGTTATCCGGTGCGATTTTGTCTGCTGCATCCATCATGCCCGTGACTCCAGGCCAAAAAAGGGAGCCGCAGTCCGGATGATGGTGTCGATGTCGGAATATTCGGGCGAGAAGCCAAGCGCCTCGCGCGCGAAGGCCGGATCAGCATAGAGAGCCGGCGGGTCGCCGGCCCGTCTTGGACGCATTTCAACCGGTACTTCGCGTCTGGTGACACGACCGATGGCCTTTAGGATTTCGCCTATCGACAAGCCATATCCGGTTCCGAGATTGACTGCGAGGTTCCGGCCACCGTTGATGAGGTGTTGAAGTGCCAGGACATGGGCGCGCGCCAAATCCGTCACGTGGATATAGTCGCGAACGCAGGTTCCATCTTCCGTGTCGTAGTCGTCGCCGAAGACGGAAAGGTGCGAGATTGCACCGCCGGCCGCGAGCAGCGCTCTCGGAATGAGATGCGTCTCCGGCTCATGCCATTCGCCAAGTTCGCCGTCTGGATCGGCACCGCACGCGTTGAAATACCGCAGCGCAACATATTTCAGACCATAGGCGGTCGCATAATCCTGCAACATCTGCTCGGCGATGAGCTTCGTTCTGCCGTATGGATTGATCGGTTGCTGCGAGGTCGTTTCAGTTATGGGCAGAGACTGCGGAGTCCCGTAGGTCGCGCAACTTGACGAGAAGATGATTTTGTCGATTTCGGCATGACGGCAGGCGTCCAAAAGGGATAGCGTGCCGGCCACATTGTTCCTGTAATATTTCGCCGGGTCTTCGACAGACTCTCCGACATAGGCGGATGCAGCAAAATGCACGACCGCATCCGGCTTGTACTGGATGAGGGTCCGCGTCAAGCTGCTGGTATCGAGGATGTCGCCGTGCACGAACGGTCCCCAGCGCACGGAAGAGCGATGTCCGGTGACCAGGTTGTCAAAGACAACAGGCTCAACACCATTTGAATGAAGGAGCTTGGCCGTGTGGCTGCCGATATATCCGGCGCCACCGGCTACCAGAACTTTTCGCTGCGGCATCACGCGGTCCCCACCCATTCATGTGCTTCCATCGTCAGGAGGCGGTCGAAATAGCAGATCGTTCTTTCCAAGCCGGTGGATAGCGGCACCAGGGGCTGCCAGCCCAGTTTGTGCTGTGCAAGCGATATGTCGGGACGGCGCTGCTGCGGATCATCTGTCGGCAGCGGCTTACGTATGGTCTTCGAGCTCGAGCCGGTCAGTTTGATCACCTGCTCGGCGAGTTCGAGAATGGTGAACTCGCCCGGATTCCCAAGGTTGACGGGCCCGGTGAATGACGGCTCGGTCGCCATCAACTGCTGAAAACCTTCGATGAGATCATCGACAAAACAGAACGAGCGTGTCTGCGAGCCATCACCGTAGATCGTTATGTCCTGACCCTTCAGCGCTTGCACGATGAAGTTGGATACGACACGGCCATCGTCGGGACGCATATTGGGGCCGTAAGTATTGAAGATTCGAGCGACCTTGATCTCGACGTCGTACCTTTGATGAAAATCAAAGAATAATGTTTCAGCGCTGCGCTTGCCCTCGTCGTAGCAGGATCGAGGGCCAAACGGGTTCACATTCCCCCAATAACTTTCAACCTGGGGATGCACAAGAGGGTCGCCGTATACTTCCGACGTCGAAGCCTGGAAGATGCGGGCACCGGTGCATGCAGCCAGTTCCAGCAAATTGAGTGCACCGAAGACAGAGGTCTTCATCGTATGCACCGGATCGGCCTGGTAGTGAGGCGGCGATGCCGGGCAAGCGAGATTGTAGATCTCATCGACCTCGATATCGATTGGATCAACGACGTCGTGCCTTATGACGCTGAAGCGCTGGTAATCCCGCAGATGGCTGATATTGCGTTCCAGTCCCGTTGAAAAATTGTCAACGCAGATGACCGTGTGCCCCAATTTGAGGAGGCGTTCGCAAAGATGCGAGCCAAGAAAACCAGCGCCGCCGGCGACTAGAATGTGCCGAGCCTGTTGTTTTGAGCGGATGACACCTATCTCGCTAATGAGCGTATCAGTACTAATGCGGTTGTTTATCGGACGCATGACTTTCATCGATCTAACCCCAAAGTCTGCCTGTTCTTTGCCGATTGAAAGCACACTTGTGGTGTGCCAAACCGGGGCAAAGCGTTGTATTCGGCGTTGTTATTATTGTTTTTTTATACTTGCCTAATTTCTAACTGTCGTTAGACGCGAATCCTGAAACTTGCCGTAGCGTCCATATTTGCAACAGCATGTCTTGCCGATCGCGATTTTCGGGATCGGCATGTGGTCACGGTCCTATTCGGAAAAAGTCTGGTTATCTCGCTTCGATGATCGACGCGGTCAGCTACCGGTCGCAGCCGCTTTCGCGGCTACGCCTGCCAAGTCTTGACTGCAGATGCTCTGCATCAATGTCCGAGGGAATTAAGCCAGTTGCCAAATGGATTTGAGCTATCTTTCATGTCCACGGGTGAAACTGCCCGTGCGAGAAAGGGCGGAGCTGCAATATTTCGAGCTTCGCGAGGCGTATAACCAAATTCCTTGCTGAACGCTCGGCTGAAGTGAGCCGCGGAGGTAAACCCGACAGCGGTGGCGATCTCCAAAATTTGCTGCCGGTTAACGCTGTCGCTAAGCGCAACATGTGCCGAAAAAAGGCGGCGCTTTTGTATATAATGCAGGACGCCACCGCTCGACTCGAACAATTGGTAAAGTCGAGTGCGCGAAATCCCGAGTTCGCGGCATATTGTATCCGGCGTGAGATTTTGTGAGCTCAGATTTCGCTGGACGAAACGGCGTACACGCTCCATCAGGGCTAAATTGCTTTGTGGTTTTTCAGGACCAGTGTTTCCTGTTGGTGACGAAAGACATGTCACCAGCATATCGCGCGTTGATTGGACGACACGGGGAAGATCCGGCGCAGTCATGCTGGTCAGCTTCGTCTCGATGCTACCTAGGTAGTCGATCAAGAGGTTAATGTAGGTATCGGAAAATACCATATTATTCTTGATGTCGTTGACCACAGCCGTGTCCAAAAATAGTTCGCGCGGCATGTAAAAGGAAAGACTTTGTGTGTCAGTGGCTCTTCCTCTGAACGGATGGCCGAGCGACCTCAGCTCCACTTTTCCCGGCCCACCCTCCGATACCTTACCATCGACCTCTGTCCAGCTTCGGCCGGTGCGCAGCAACACGATATGCCAATGATCGATCGAATTTGACCGCAGCTTGGCCGCCGAACGCGCGTAAGAATGTGCGGGTACCGATTGCTGGACGACGAGCATGCTGCCAAGATTCCAGGCTGTATGATCGGCGGGGAAGCCGGCTTCCGCCGATACGCCGTCCGGCAATCTGACATCGATGAGAGGCGCCAAATACGCTTGCCAGGCCGCGAACTGATCGCCCAATGCCAAATCGCGCGTCGAAAACCGGAGAGGTTCCAAGGCCGGCGGCAAAGGTGGATTTGCGTCAAGACCGGTGTCCGATGACCGCGGCCAACGTCGGCGTTCGACCTGCGAAATCGGGTGCGCATTTAGCTGCCCGTCACTTTGTCTTTCGACGGGAACTGGTGGGGAGTGCCCATTCTGTGGTGAGTCCGGCAATATTTCCTCGCAGCACTCGGAAAGCCATTTGTACCACTCAAGGTGTTTTTCAGCAAACGATTTAAAACCAGATCGTTTATGATGGATAAGGCATGGATCTGTTCAATCTGGCGGCGAATTACAACGCCTTCCCCGGCGCCAGTGACGTTTCGCAACAGAGCCGTTTTCGTTCGATTGACGCCCGCAATCCCACTGCTGGGAAAAGGAACCGGACATGGTCGCAAAAATCGGACGCTTGCAAGATCAACCACAAGCTGCTCAAATCGGCAAACAGACGGCTCAGAAACGACAATTCTTCCAAGGCCAATCTATCGCAAATCATTTGCCGACGGACATCCAACAGACAGGAGGAAACCAATGACTGTATTCCGAACGCTGTTACTATCGTGCATCCTTGGTGCGATCGGCACATCTGCTTTTGCCGCCAGCGCTCCACAAAATAAGATGACAAAGCCCCCAGCCATGTCAGTACCACTGACCACGGAGCGCGTGTTTCAGCTCTATTATAATCGTACGTGGATCTGGAAGGACGGTGCCGGCTATTTTGCAGCGAAACAACGCGATTTTAGAGCGTGGTCTGGCGAAGGAACGGGTTCATACGGCGTTGGCCATTGGTTTGTAACGGACCCCGGTCGGCTCTGTTTCCGGGCCACATGGTACGCGAAGACAGGAAAAGCGTTAGCATTGACGTGTTTCAGCCATCGAAAGAAAGGCAACGTTATATTCCAGAAGCGCGATCCGGACGGAGAATGGTATCCATTCAAAACAACGCCGGCCAACGTCGATGATGAATACCGAAAGGTGCGGCCCGGGGACTACGCCACCGCCGGATACAATCGCATGCGGGCAAAACTGAAGCGAGAAAAGTAGACTAGATATTCCTGCAAAGGCATTTCCTGGTTGACGAGGCCGACTGCGTTTGTCCCCACTTAAGCGGCTGAGCAGACGGGTTCGTCAACCTACGTCTGTACTTGTCTTGAATCCAACCCAGCGCTGATGACGTTGCGATGAGGAAAGTCCCTCATCTTAAAAAGCATCTTGATGTGTGCCCAAATCCGCTCGGTGTGCAAATATATGGCGCCGCACCGAGATAGACTGGCTCTACAAATTTTGCAGGTGTCGTGTTTTTGCTCTTAATTATTTTCTTTTTTATATCAGCGGGCTTCATAGCAGTTTGATATCCCCGCTCTGCCGAGATCGATTGCGCGGCTGCCATTTTCATTGGCACAGCTGCACAAAAGGCGACGATTAAAGCGGCCTTCATTATCTCCCACATCCCAGACGACTCCCAGAATTCGACAGGCGAGTGTTCTAATACAAGATGTCTTTCAGGGCGTTTAACGAGTAGATGCAATTCTAAGATTCGGTTCCGAAGGCTCGATACGCAACAACGCTATGATGTGATTATGAAATTTAAAAACCTGAAATGACGTGATGGACCAAGACCGATCAATGCCGTTACGGCAATTCAAGTTGCGCTGGCTATTCCCAAAAAAAGCGACCTTAGGCAGTGAGCCACCCTCTATCACGCGAAAATTCGACATCGCATTACCCCGGGCCAGCCGGCACTATCGGGAAGTCTTGTTCCACTATCGACACGACGCAACGCAAGCGCCTCGGCTATGGAACATCCGCAGAAGTCCTACTCCATAAATTCTCGCACAAATGCAGCCTTCGGAATAGCCTCTGAACGATCTACAGGTTGCTCTTCGCTATGGGCGCCCGGTTATCCCATAAGACGGGCTACAACTGTTCATCGGAAGAAGGATAAACGCGCTCAATGGATGAGATTCTAGGTTTCATCAAGCACAACCACATGCCGATTTAGAAAATTTCTTGCGTGCTCAGCGCTACGGTGTAAAATGTTAGAAGCGCCTAAAAAAATACGGGGCAAGGCGGCAAATACTACATTCACATTACATGCTTACTTCAGATTTCTGAAGAGGATGTTCTTTGCGCGCATCGAACTATAATAGTTCTAGCTTTGCGCAGTGGCAGTGTATGTCTAGCCTAGTTCTTGGATACATCTGGAATATTTGACGTTGGAGGGGACGCCATGAAAGCGCGATCGAAGACAGAGACCTATGAATTAAGAGCCGCCAAGCGTGCAAACGAGTCATTCTTGTCGACCATCTATACGGGACCGGAGGATACATTTGCGTCGCTGGCGGACAGGACGGGCACGTCGCGGGAATTTTTGACCGGCCTTAATCCTCATATCAAGTCTTTGGAGGAGCTTGAACCCGGCATTCCCTTGGATGTTCCGCTCCCCACACGCCGTGGTTTAATCCGGAGTACCGGATCGAGCGCATATGATATCGCTAAGCGAGAGAAGGCGCTTGGCGTCAGTGAAATTTCCACCCCGGGTGTCGATAACCCCCGTATCAGGCTCTACCATTCCACGACGCACGGCGGAGCGATGCCGGATGAGGTGTCCTGGTGCTCATCTTTCGTCAACTATTGCGTCGAACAAGCCGGCGGAGCGGGGACCGACAGCAAGGCGGCTCGTTCCTGGCTTGATTGGGGACGCAGCGTGAGCCACAGCGATTGGCGCGAAGGGGATATCGTTGTGTTTTGGCGAGAAGCGCCAAATTCCTGGAAAGGCCATGTGGCGTTTCTGGTAACGTGGGATGGCGAAAGACCATTTGTGCTCGGCGGCAATCAGGGCAACAAGATCTGTGTCGACGACCCATATCCGTTCAGCCAGATCCTTTCCGTCCGACGAGCGCATTAACCAACAGACGTTAAATGGCGGTCCTCAACGGCGCGCCGCGAGGCCGCGCGAAATGGCGCCTGTACGCGTTTCTTTCGAACGTTTGCGACGCGGACGCAGTGATATTCATGGGTTGCGAATGGCGAACGAGCTCCGTCCGAGAATGCTGGGATCAGGGAGCCGCGCAAATTCGCGCAGATTCCAACCGCAACATCCTGATTTTGATCAAGAGCTGGCGCAGGGAATCAAAGTTGTCTTTTTGAAGAAGGGGCGAAAATGGCAAGGCGAGCTGTAAAGGCCGTGACACGAAAACTGGACGCGCTGCCGGATACCGTGGATTTTAGAGATGTAATCTTTGTTCCAACTCTCATTCGCGTTCTTCCCGAGACTGATCTGAACGGCTACCGAGCCCTGAAAATCCCGGTTCTCGATCAAGGTACAGAAGGTGCCTGCACGGGCTTCGGCTTGGCGACCGTTGCAAATTACCTTCTTCGGGCGCGGGGAAAATGCCCCGACGCCGACGAGGTCAGCGCCTGGATGCTGTACACAATGGCAAAGCGTTACGACGAGTGGCCAGGCGAAAACTATGACGGCTCAAGCGCGCGCGGGGCCATGAAAGGCTGGTTCAAACATGGACTGTGCGCCTACTCATTGTGGAACGAGCGTGCGCCCGACCTGACGCTAGAGGATAAACGTTCTGCCGACGCGCTCGCACGGCCCCTGGGAGCCTATTTCCGCGTCAATCACAAAGACCTCGTCTCCATGCACGCCGCCATTAGCGAGACCGGAATCCTTTACGCGACGGCGAACGTTCACGAAGGGTGGCAGCAGGTCAAAAAAGGCACAAAATTCATCGAATACCGCGACGGCTCCATCGGAGGGCACGCGTTCGCGATTGTCGGCTACGATCGCCGAGGGTTCTGGATACAGAACAGCTGGGGTGAGAACTGGGGCGCGGGTGGACTGGCAAATCTTTCATACTCGGATTGGTTGGCGAACGGCACGGACGTTTGGGTGGCCTCGCTGGGCGCGCCGGTGGACCTCACGTCACCGAATGCAACGGCGAACATGCGGTCGGATGCTCCGCGCAGTTATGAGAGTCAGATCTATGCCGACCTTCGTCCCTATGTCGTGACCTCCAAGAACAATGGCATTCTCGATGACAAGGGCACCTATGGGCTGACGCCGTCGGCACTCGAATCTCTCGTCAAACAACGAATGCTGAAAACGATGGCTAGCTGGAAAAAAAAGCGCGTCTTGCTGTATGCCCACGGTGGGCTTGTCGGACAAGATGCAGCAATCCAGACGGTCTCAAGCAATCTGGCGCCCCTCCTTAGCTCCAAAGTCTACCCCCTTTCCTTCATCTGGCGTTCGGATGCATGGAACACGATCGAAGACATTCTGGGTGATGCCATCGGAAGCCGGCGCGACGCGGCCTTCCTGGATGACGCGAAAAATTTCATGCTGGACCGCCTCGACGATACCCTTGAGGTCGTCGCGCGAAATCTCGGAGGAAAAAACCTCTGGGACGAGATGAAGGAAAACGCACTCGCCGCCTCGTCCAATAGCGAAGGTTCTGCCAAACTCGTGAGCGATCATCTGATCGATCTCGCCAAACAAAAGGCCATTGACGAGATTCACATGGTCGGGCACAGCGCGGGTTCGATATTCCTGGCCCCCATCGTAGAAAAACTCGCCGCCAACAAGGTGCGGATCGATAGCGTCAGCCTATGGGCGCCCGCTTGTACCATGGAGCTCTTCGAGACCATCTATAGACCGGCGATCAACGCGAAAGCCATTCAGAGTTTCGACCTCTACACGATGGATGACGCCACGGAACAGGACGACGACTGTGCCCGCATCTACCACAAGTCTCTCCTTTACCTCGTCAGCAATGCATTTGAGCAATACCCACGCATTCCCACCATCCCGGAGCGAGGTGGTGTGCCCCTGCTCGGCTTGGCTCGGGACGTCGTCCGGTCTCCTTTGAGCCAGCTCTTCAATAAGAAGAACCTTCGGTGGCTTATCGCGCCCGGCCCCGCAACGAATGCAAGACATCATGGAGACTTCGATAATGACAAGACAACATTGCTTTCCACTCTCGAGCGAATAATCGGAAGCAGCGTGTCGGATGCCACGGTTGTTCTCGCGAGCCGCAAGCCGCTCAAATCAAACACTGAAAAAAGAAGCTTCCGAAGACGCCTTGATCGAACACTTTTGGCGAGCCAGGGGCTCAACAGATAGTGAGACCGGGGGTTCCCGGAGCTATGGCCAGATACCGGAGCATGCAAAAATGGCATGCTCCGGTTGCCGCTTTTACTTCTGAATGCAGGTATCGACGGTATCCTTCGTGCATTCGTCGAGCCCGGTGAAGACCGGATCTTCGACCGGCTTTCCGGCGATCAGATCCATCATAACGGTCGGCGCCTTGTAGCCCATCTCGAACGGCCTCTGGCCGACGAGTGCCGTCACCAGGCCTTCCCTGGCAATCGCGACCTCGTCGCCGATCGTGTCAGCGGCGCCAATCACGAACTCGTTCTTGCCGATTTTGTCGGCCATTGGCTTGAAGAGGTCACGATAGGGTTGCGGCGCGCCGAACAGCGGCCAGCCACCCATGATGCCAAAGGCGTCGAGGCTGGGATTTGCAGCCAGGATATCGGTCATCGCCTGGACCCCCTTGGCGCCGTCATCATTGGTGAAGACCGGGCAACCTGCGACTTCCGTCCAGCCGCCCTCGCCCTTCAGCGCGGTTAGGCCTTTCTGGCCGGTGAGCGTATCACGCATACCCTGTGCACGGCGCAGGATGTTGTCGGCGCCCGGATTGCCTTCGATCGTGCAAATCTTGCCGCCGTTCGGCTTGGCCTTCTTGATGTACTCACCGATGCGCGCACCCATCAGGTAGTTGTCGGTTCCAAGGTAGGTCTTGCGCAGCGCTGCGTCCTCTGCAGCCAGGTCTGCATCGAGCGTCATGACCGGGACCTTCGGATTGGCCGTCTTCAGCGTCTGGGCGATGAGCTTGGCATTCGACGGCGATATGGCGATCGCTGCCGTTTCGGCCTTGCCCAACATGTCCTGAACGATCTGCGCCTCGCCGGCCTCATCGGAGGTCGAGGCGGGACCAGTGTAGAAGCACTCGTATTCGGAATTCGCGTTTTCCTTGTTCCACTTCTGGCAACCCTGATTGATTGCCTCGAAGAACGGATTGTCCAGGCCCTTCACGACAATGACAAGCTGTTTCTTGGCCGCCAAGGCTTGTCCGGCCGTGAGCGCGAGTACCGCGACTGTAAGCAATAATGCCTTCCTCATAGCTTCCTCCCTTTGAAAGGACGGGCCCCACTGCCCGCCACATGATCAACCCGGATACCAGACGATGCGCGGATCCTCCTCCGAACGCTCGTATCCCCAGGCCGAGTCGATAAGCATTTTCAGATCGTAGACGGGGCTCCAGTTAAGGAGGTACTTGGCCTTGCTGTTGTCCATCCAATTCGAATGGAACTGGCTCGCAATATCGATGGAACGCAGACCACGCGTGCGGGCGAGATAGGCTGCCACTTCGCCGTAGTCGACGGGACGATCCATGCAGATGTTGAAAAGCTGACCCTTCGCGCGCCGATTGTCGATCGCCGAAAGGATCGCCGAGACAAGGTCTTCGACGTGAACGAAATTGCGCTTCAACGGCCGCCCGTCCGCGTCGCGCAGCAACGGCACCGTGCCGTCGTTGGCATAGCGCTCCGCATCGGCCTGGGGGACAAGCGTCTTCCAGTCAGGCCCACCGAAGACGTCGTTGCCGAATGAAAGTGTGAAACGGAAGTCATCCTTTTCCATGATCCAGGGTGCGCGCAGGCAGCAGCCGTTGAGGCCGTACTGCATACCGAATTGCTCAAGCATCACCTCCTCCAGCACTTTCGAAAGCGCGTAGCATCCGGGATAGGCCCGGTGCGGCGTGGCTTCTGTTATGGGCGCCTCGTGGCGGTAGTAGAAATGGCCGATAGCGGCGTCGCCGCCGATGAGGATGAACTGCCGCGCAGTGGGGCTCGTCCTGAAATCCTCCAGCAGCCAGAAGAGTCCCTTGACCGTGACGTCCATGACGTCGGCAGGCGTTTCCTTGCATGTGGCGAGATGCACGACGTGAGTGACACCGGCAAGCGCCTTGGCAACTGTTTCCCGATCGGCGATCGAGCCTCGTATGACCTCGATCCGGTCCGTTTCACGACACACGCGATTATGGCAAAGCGCGCGTATGCGCGCCTTTGAAAATCTCGGATCGTCGAGCAGCCCAGCGATGAAGCACTGCCCGACCTTGCCCGTTGCCCCAGTGACAAGGATCAGCATGCCTTCCTCCACCAATAGCTAATATACAGACACCTGCACGCGTCAATGGAATTGTACTACAAAACGAATAATTGTATCGGCGACACTAAATTAGCGACAATTGATTGACGGTTTCCCGCAGTTCTGGGTAAATATCGTTGATGCTCGCGGAGGAGGAAACCGGCGAGCGAAATCGCAGCTCAGATCGAAACGAATACGTTCGGAAGGGGCGAGCCTGCGGCTTTGGGAGGCTAGAAGGCCGGTGGCAGTTCTCGAACTCGCCAATATTTCAAAGCATTTTGGCGCCATCCAGGCGGTCAACGACGTTTCGTTTTCGTTGGAAGCGGGAGAGGTCGTCGGGCTGATGGGCGATAACGGCGCCGGCAAATCCACGCTGGTCAAGATGATCGCCGGCAATTTTCGACCGAGCCACGGCACCATGCGCCTGGATGGTCAAGATCTCATTCTGCACCGGCCGATTGAGGCGCGACAGCGCGGCATCGAAATCGTCTACCAGGAACTGGCTCTCTGCAACAATCTGACGGCTGCAGCAAACGTCTTTCTCGGACGCGAACTCCGCCGCGGCATCGGCCCCTTGCGGATTCTCGACTACAAGTCGATGTACAAGCGCGCTGGTCAGATCTTCAAGGAGCTGAAATCCGAGACGCGCCCGCGTGACTTGGTCAAGCAGATGTCGGGCGGCCAGCGGCAGGCCGTGGCGATCGCTCGCACCATGCTGGCGGAAGCAAAGCTCGTCCTCATGGATGAGCCAACCGCCGCCATTTCTGTTCGTCAGGTGGCGGAGGTGCTGGCCCTGATCCGTCAACTGCGTGATCGCGGTATCGCCGTCATTTTGATCAGCCACCGCATGCCCGATGTCTTTTCCGTCGCTGATCGGGTGGTTGTGATGCGACGCGGCAGGAAAGTTGCCGACAAGCAGATCGCGGCGAGTTCGCCCGAGGAAGTCACGGGACTCATCACCGGCGCGATCGAACAGGTATGATCTGCAAGCTGCGCGCTATCGAAAGCAGGAAGGTCGACAATGGCAATCACCCTAGACCAGACGATCGCACAGAAGCAGCGGAGTTGGCTGACGGCGCTTTTCGGCAGCCAGACCTTCTGGGTGCTGATCGCGGTCATCCTCGCCGGTATTTTCCTGTCCTTTGCCACCAGTTCCTTCGCGACGCCGACCAACCTTTATAATATCACCCGCAACGTCACCTTCGTCGCGATCATCGCGCTCGGCATGACACTGGTCATCATCACCGGGGGCATCGATCTTTCGGTGGGCTCAGTGCTTTGCCTTTGCAGCATGATACTGGCTGTCGTCATGCATGCGGGCTACGGCATCGGGACAGGCATCGTCGCCTCGATTGGCACGGCGCTCGTCATCGGCGCTTTTAACGGCATCCTGATTGCCTATCTCGGCTTTCCGCCATTCGTCGTCACGCTGGGAATGCTGTCCATCGCCCGCAGCTTGGCGATGGTGGCCTCCAATAACACCGTCGTCTTTCAATTCGGACCGGATCACGACAAGCTTCTGGCGCTCGGCGGCGGCGCATGGCTCTTCGGCATTGCGAACCCCGTGCTCTACATGATCGCGCTGGCGCTGCTGACCGGCTTCGTGCTGCGCTGGACCAGATTCGGCCGTTACGTCTTTGCTATCGGTGGCAATGAATATGCCGCGAGGCTGACCGGCGTTCCCGTGCGAACAATCAAGGTCGCGGTCTATATGCTCTCGGCTTTGTCGGCCGGCGTCGCCGGCATCGTTCAAACCGGTTGGCTCGGTGCCGTCACCACGAATATCGGCGCTGGGATGGAACTGCAGGTGATTGCCGCAGCCGTTATCGGCGGCGCCAATCTTGCCGGTGGCGTCGGCACCGCCTTCGGCGCGCTGGTCGGCGCCGCGCTGATCGAAGTGATCCGCAACAGTCTCGGCCTGCTTGGCATCAACGCCTTCTGGCAGGGCACCTTCATCGGCGGTGCGATCGTACTTGCAGTCCTGTTCGACCGAATCCGCAACTTCAGGCAGAGCGAATAGAAAAGCGTTCGACAAAACCTTCAACCTCGAAGGGGCACGAGCCGACGGTGAATTTAAGCCGGTCACTGGCGTTTTTGATCCGCCGACTGACACGCCGTCATTTCCAGCTGCTTGTCAGAGGCTGCTGATTGCGTCGCTGCTCGCTTCGATGAGAATTTCCAGCGGGGAGGAGGCTGCTGAATACAGCATCCGCCATGTGATGCCGAACCACTTTGTTCCGGATCCTCGAATTGCGTAGGGAGCCTTGGTCCGTTTCCCAACCGCGCAGGGACACCGCCCTCCATGCGTACAATGCGGCGTTTCTCGGATTAGCAATTGCAGAAATGGACGCTGCGGCAATTTTCGGGATGCGTGGCTAACGACACGTCACGCGTAACCTTTTAGAAAAGAAGCATAAAGCAGTGCAGAACAAACAGACAATGACACAACCTTCAGGGGACGTATCAATGCAATCTACCCGTCCGTTAATACAAATCAGCGCCCCTCAACATGCTGCGAATGACCCACATCGCGTTATCGAGCGCGAGGAGGTGCTTGAAGAGGCATTTCGAGAATTCGTGCAAAGGGCTGTTGCGGCAGGTTGGAAGGAAACGGAGGTCGCTTTGACTTTGGCTGACATCGCCGATGACTATGTGATGGCTCTCGCTCGAAGAGTAGCGGCAAATTAGTATTGAGTTCCATCCGCGTTCGGTGGGGGCGAGCGCGAAATGGCTGCCAACAACTCTTCAGCCCGCCCGCCGGTGAGCCGCTTGCCAACCAAGCATGGCTCGCCGGCGGTACGTTTTGCCCATCAGAACCGCTGCGGAGCAGCCGGCTTGTTACCAACGATGGCATCAATACGAGCCAATACCTCAGGGGTCAGCTTGTCTTTGTGTGCCAGCGCCGCCAGATTGTCCTCAAGTTGGCTCATGCGCGACGCGCCGAGGATTACCGTCGACACATTGCGGTTGGAAAGGCACCAGAGCAGGGCGAGATGGGTGATCGAAATGCCGATCTCTTCTGCGAGATCAGCCAGTTCCGCCACCTTGGCAAGCTGAGCACGGCCGCCTTCGCTCGCCCATTTTTCCTTTAGCCATTCATAACCGGGCAAGTTCATGCGGCTGTCATCGGGCACTCCCTTGTTGTACTTGCCGGTCAGAACGCCCGATGCAAGCGGTGACCAGATCGTGGTGCCCAAGCCCATCAGGTCGTAAAGCGGCAGGTAATCGCCTTCGACCTTCTGGCGTTCGAAAAGGTTGTATTGCGGTTGCTCCATCGTCGGAGGCGTGATGCGCAGATCACGGGCCACTGCATAGGCTTCCGTCAATTGCTGAGCCGACCATTCCGAGGTACCCCAGTAGAGGATCTTGCCTTGGCTGACGAGGTCGTGCATGGCACGAACCGTTTCTTCGATCGGCGTATCGATGTCAGGCCGGTGGCAAAAATAAAGATCGAGATAGTCTACCTGCAGTCGCTTGAGGGCAGCATGAGCGGCGTCGGTAACATGCTTGCGCGACAGGCCTCTTTGTGTTGGTTTCTGGCCACCCCAAAACACCTTGCTGGAAACGATGAAGCTGTCGCGGCTCCAGCCGAGGGTTTTCAGAGCTTCGCCCATAACAATTTCGGACTTTCCGCTCTCGTAGCCCTCGGCATTGTCAAAGAAATTGATGCCACTGTCATAGGCACGCGCCATTAGACTTACCGCATCATTGCCTTCGACCTGTCTGCCGAACGTAACCCACGATCCGAACGAGAACTCGCTGACCTTCAGGCCTGATTTTCCGAGACGACGATATTCCATGGCACAATTCCTAGAGACAACAGATGAGGCAACATAGGCTTATAGCCGCTGCAAAGACAACCACCTTCCTGCCGGACTTCATCGAGCACTACGGCGGCAAATTTGCGCACCGCCCTGCCCGTTCGTTGGTATGCACCAACCGCTCAACATTACTCCGGTTGCAATTGCCAAATCGCCGTCGAGTTCTTTAAGAAAAACAACTTTCCGTCAGACCACTCGAGATCCCGGCGAACCAGATGCTCAGGCCATTGCGTTGTCCGGCGGTGCGCTATTGTTGTCGATTTCCAGATAGCGCATTTTCTTCAGCACGCGGCTCGTCGTCCGTTCGACCGCTATGATCTTCTGGTCGGCAACGCCGGCGCGCGAGCCGAGGAACAGACGGCCGTTTTCGATTTTCGGGCTTGAAGGCAGCATTTGGATCGTGCCTTCGGCGACATAACGAAGAGCCATCGCGGTCGGGAGGATTCCCGCCCCCAAGCCCGCGGCCACAAGCTCCGGGATGACCGCCACACTCGTGCAGATACTGATTTTCTGCGGCTGGATGCCGGCAAGCGCAAACCAGTGCGTGACCTGCCGGTACATGGCCGACGGCGGCGGGTTCGAAATGATGGGCTTGTCCCAGAGATCCTTGGGTTCGACAGCACTTCCCATATCCCAGGAAGCCGGCGCCACCCAATGTGTCGGCTGCGGGCCTAGCGGCTTAAGGGTCAGCTTCTCATGACCGAGCGGATTGAGCAGAACGGCAACGTCGATCTTATCGTCCAGAAGTGAGGCTTCCAGCGTCGTGCTCGTGGCAACGACCCACTCGGGCTCCAGGGACGGATGATCCTCCAACAGGCCCGCCAGCAAGGGCGCCAGGCAATTGACGGCAAAGCCCTCTGCGAGGCCGACACGGATTGCGCCGACTACGGCAAGGGCGGAATCCCGCTGCTGGATGCTCTGTATCTCCGCCATTATTGATTTGACGCGCGGCAGCAGCATGCGCCCCTCAGCCGTCATCACCAGGCCGCGACTTGACCGCTCCAGCAATTCGACACCCAAGGCCTCGCCGAGATCCTTCAAACGCAGGGAAATGCTTGGCTGAGCGAGATTGAGATGCTGCGCAGCTTTCTGCGCCGAACCGAGCTGAACCGTCCAGTAGAAAGCTTCGACCTGAGCTAGCGTGATCCGCACATTTAACTTTCCTATATTACTGTCTTAAAAAAACTCATTTGATTGAAAATGTCAATGTTGGTTAAAGAAACGGCAGGGATACAGGCCATCATGGACCTGTGGGAGGAACAAGTATGACGGATAGATCAGATATCATCAGCAAGGCAGCAAGGCGGATCCTGCCGATCCTAATGCTTTGCTATTTGGCCGCCTTTCTGGACCGCGTGAACATCGGCTTTGCCGCTTTGACGATGAATGGCGACCTCGGCTTTTCAGCCTCCGCCTTCGGTTTCGGAGCCGGCATCTTCTTTCTGGGCTACGTTTTGTGCGAGCTGCCGAGCAACCTGATGTTGGCCCGTGTCGGTGCGCGCCTCTGGATCGCCCGCATCCTCATTACCTGGGGCATTCTCTCCGCCTTGACTGCCTTCGTCTGGAATCCCGCCAGCTTCTATGTCGTGCGCATATTGTTGGGCGCTGCCGAAGCCGGCTTTTTCCCAGGCATGATCTTCTACATGACCTTGTGGTTTCCGCGTGCCTATCGGGGTTCGATGTTCTCGTCGTTCAATGTCGCAGTGCCACTGGCCTCGGTCCTCGGAGCTCCCCTATCCGGCCTTATTCTGGAAAACCTGAACGGAGTGGCGGGCCTTCACGGCTGGCAATGGATGTTCCTGATCGAAGGTCTGCCCGCATTCATTATGGGACTTGTTGTCTTCTTTGCTCTCCCCGACAGACCCGCATCAGCATCCTTTCTCAACGAAGAAGAGCGCAGCTGGCTGACGAAACGCCTGGACAGCGAGCGTGAAGCCCAGGAGAAGGTTGAGCATTTCTCTGTCGGCCGCGCTCTGGTCGATCCACGGGTTTTGCTGATGTGCTTGATCGCCGTCGGTTTGGTCATCGGTACCACAGGTATCGCCATCTGGATGCCGCAGTTCATCAAGCAATTCGGCCTTTCCACCATTCAGACCAGCCTTGTGGCTGCAATTCCCTTCGTCTTCATGGCCATCGCGATGATCACGGTTGGCCGCCATTCGGATAAGACAGGCGAGCGCGTCTGGCACACTGCCGGGCCATTTATCGCCAGCGCGGTCGGCTTTGTGATCGCAGCCTTCGCCGGCGACCCATTCGTGGGTGTCATTGGTTTGACGATCGGAGCGGCAGGTATCGGCGGCGCTTCACCGACGATCTGGATTTTCCCCTCGACGCTTTTGACCGGCACCGCCGCTGCAGCCGGCATCGCGCTGATCAATTCGGTTGGCAGCACGGGCGGCTTCTTTGGCCCGACGATTATCGGATGGGTTCGCGACGCGACCGGTGGCTTCCAGGGTGCGCTGCTTTTTCTGGCGGCGGCCATGGCTGTCACGGCGGCTGCGATCTTTATTCTTGGCTACAGCATGAGGGACCTGATGCGCGCGAAGGCTTCAGCCGCCCTCTCCGCAAGGACACAATCATGAAAATATCGGAAATCCGCCTCTACCATCTCTCGGCTGCCTTGGAGGAGCCGATTGGAAATGCCCTCATTTTCTTCCCCAGCCGGCAAACGCTTCTGGTGGAGATCGTCGCTGGCGGGCTTTCCGGATGGGGCGAGGCGTGGGTTGCTCCCGCGACTGCCGCAGCCATGATCGAAGGGCAGCTCGCTCGCCATTTGATCGGGCGGGACCCGACGCATATTCGAGCGCTGTGGCAGGCGATGCGCGAGGCCAATGAAGGCGACGGCATCATGACCGCTATTTCCGCGGTCGACATGGCCCTGCACGATCTGACGGCACGCGCCTATGAGATACCGTTGTCCAGTCTTCTCGGCGGTGCCCGTCGCGACAAGATTCTCGCCTATGCCAGCGGTCCGTTCTTCAAGCCGGGCGGCCACCCATACCGGGATTTCGAACGGGAGATCGACGGTTATCTCAGCGAGGGTTTTCGCGCATTGAAGCTGCGAAGCGGCTTCAATCCAGCGGACGATGTGGCTGCAGCATTTGCCGCCCGTCGGCAGATCGGCAAAGAGGCAGATCTGATGATCGACTTCAATCAGTCATCCACGCCGCGACGTTCGATCACCACAGCCTCCTTGATGGAAGAGGCCCGCCTTCTCTGGATCGAGGAACCGGTGACCCCGACCGACTTACCGGGCTACCGGTTGGCAGCGCGCCAGATCAAGACAGCCATTGCCGGAGGCGAAGCGATCATGAACCCTGCGGATTTCCTGCCGTTTTTGGCGGATGGCTGCATGGACATTCTTCAACCGGATATCGCCATTTGCGGCGGCCTCACGGGTGTCGGCCAGGTCGTCGCTTTGGCCCAGATGTTTAATCGCCCTGTGATACCGCACGTCTGGGGAAGCACCGTCAATTTCCATACAGCGCTCCATCTGCTCTCGACTTTGCCAAGCCATAGGGCCGGCGGACAACAGCCGTTTCCCTACCTGGAATACGATGTCGGGCCGAACCCGCTGCTGGAACTGGCCGGCAGGCCAAGGGTCAATGCCGACGGTACGGTTTCGGTTCCCGAAGGGCCAGGGCTTGGAATAGAGCTCAATGCCGCAATGCTCGAGCCATATATCGTTGCCCGCAAGATCATTGCGGTGTGAAGGCGGGGATCTATGTCTGCGAACCCGTTTCAGACGGAAAGTCGAACGGCTGAACGAATGGCCAATCAACGGGTCATTCGCGAACGGCGAGGTCTTGAACCCTGTTTCAGTTCAATGGTTTGATGGGCATCGCCGCAAACGAGCCGATACCTTCAGCCTCCACCGTCAGGAGGAATTGTTCAAATGCCTCTCTGTCGGTGTCGAACACATCGATCCACACCGTAACATCGAGTCCCTCGTCGACCACCTGAAGATTCCATCCGTGCTCCTGGCCAAACGGCCGGAAAATTTCGACGATCACGCTTGTCCCGTTGGCAATAAACGGCCGAGACAGGGGAGAATACTCGAAACGTGGATTGCGACTATCATACATGTCGGCCAAGATATCCGTCATACGTCCTTTCCCGACTAGCTCCACGCGCGCGAGTGCAGCAACTCTCGCAACTGGCTTTGCTTTGTCACCCCAATCTGAAACCAATGGACAAGTTCTCTAGCCGCCTCCTCCGCTTCCGTGCTTGTGTTCTCACAACCCCGATCCTTGCAATAATCTTTCAGCAGCGTTTGCATCATCGCAACGTCTTCCGGATAGAGCGGCGGACTCGCACCGCGAAATGCCTGAAACATCCCGTCCTCCTGTGACACGAATTCCCTTTTTGAGGACCCTAGCCAAAAAATCCGGCTCGCCAATTAACTTTGACATAGCGGATCGTCGCCGTTCGCCAAAAAAATGCTCTCGTAAACAGGACCCTGCAGCATCACCCATACCGGGACGCTGGCACGGAGCACGGCGGCATGAGCAACTATTCCAATAGGTAGGTCGTGCATTTGCCGATGCCGCGAATATCCATGATTTCCCGGCGGGCGATCATACGACCGTCGCCAAGTGCATCGAACGTCGATTGCGATATCTGAATTCGTCCCGGTACGCCGCAAGACTCCATACGACTGGCGAGGTTTACCGTATGTCCCCAGATATCATAGACAAAGCGTTTCCGACCGATTAGGCCGGCGATGACCGGCCCGCTATGAATGCCGATCCGCAAGGTGAGCGCCGATCCATAATCGGCGCCTCCAGACATTTCGGCCAGCAATGCCCTAGCGAACGCAACGCCCGCAACTGCGTGATCCGGGCGCGAGTCCGGCAGTCCAGCCGCCGCCATATAGGCATCGCCGATGGTCTTGATCTTTTCGATGCCATATTGATCAGCAAGTTCGTCGAAACGGGTAAACAGATTTCCCAGTCTCCGGACGAGCGCCGCAGCCGGCGTTCGTGCTGCAAATTCCGTGAAGTTGACGATATCGGCGAAAATGATGGTCACCATATCGATACGATCGGCGATGACTTCCTCTCCATCTGCAAGCCGCTTTATCACTTGCTTCGGAAGTACGGCATGGAGTAGCGCGTTTGCCCGCTCCTTCTCGAATTCTATCTGCGCCAGATATTGTTTTTCGCGCGCTCGCCAGCGACGACGCTCGAGGCACGCGGAAATGCGCGCTTTAAGCAGAACGGGATTGATCGGCTTACGCAGGTAGTCCTCGGCCCCCGCCTCGATACAGCGGGCGACGGCATCGTCATCCTTCAGCCCGGAAATCATCACGACTGGGATCTCGCGAAAGCGTCGATCCGATTTAAGCTGGCCGAGAAGCTCTATGCCGTTCATGTCCGGCATCAGGACATCGGCCAATACGAGGTCGAATTCCTGCCGGTCGAAGATACGAAGTGCCTCCTCGCCGGAGCTTGCCGCAACGACGGTGTGTCCGTCGCGGCGCAGGCGCCTGGACAGGAGCTCGCGATTTGAGGCCGTGTCGTCAACAATAAGGATACGTCCAGCACGTTCGGTGACGGCCGAAGAACGGGTCGCCATTGTCCTGGCAAGATCCGCGGCGATCGTGTTGTCGAATTTGGGCTGAAAGTCCTGATCCGCATCGGCGGCCGATCGATCAAGTGTTTCGTCAATCTGCGCAAGCAGATTGCGGCTTTCACGAATGACCTTCGAGACATCCTCCAGCAGACGCGCCGGCAAGGTATCGGCGAAGTCCTCGATCAGCATCTCGGAATAGCCGAGTATGGCATTCATGGGCGTTCTGAGATCGTGTCGCAAAAGCCTATCGAGCGAGGGAGTACTCCCGCTTTCCGGCGTCTCGACGTCGAGAAGCCGCTTGATCATTGCATTCAGCTCCCGCGCGGCGCTCAATATTTTTTCAAGGTCCGGCAAAGCATCGCTGGGTCCTGCTTCACGCACCTCTTCCGTGATCAGTTCCTGATAGCCCAGAATGGCCTGGGCCGGATCGACGATATTTTGGGCGATTCTGGCGATATACATGCGATGCCCGATATCCCGAGACTGAGCCACGATCGTTATCCTCCCGTCAAACGGGCGATCTTGTCGAGCAGACCCGGCAGTTCAATCGGTTTGGTGTCGTAGTCGTCGCAACCGGCCTCGATTGCCTTTTCCCGATCGCCGGCCATGGCATGGGCGGTAAGTGCGATCACCGGTATGGCAGCAGTGATGGGATTTCCTTTGATTCGCTTCGTTGCTTCCCAGCCGTCGATGACGGGCAGGCTCATATCCATCAGAACCAAATCCGGCTTTGCTGTCACGGCCGCCTCGACCCCGGCAAGCCCGTCCGTGGCGCTGACAACTTCGTAACCCCGTTTCTCCAAGCGGCGGGGAGAGCATATCGCGGTTCATCTCATTGTCCTCGACGAGCAGAATCTTGACCATCCGAAGCCCTCTCCTCACGCCTCTTCCTTGAGCGGAAGATGCCGCTTTAAAGCCGCGATCAGATCGGCACGACCCTTGGTTCCTTTTCTGATCACCTCATTTGCGCGAACGCCCAGCCAATCCAGCTCCTCGTGCGTCAAATCTTTCGACGTGACGATAACGACGGGGATATCTGCCAAGTCCTGCCTGTCCTTGATCGCCTGAAGTAGCGTGAAACCGTCCATATTCGGCATCATCAGGTCGAGAACCATAATCGTTGGCCGTCCGGCCTCGAGCTGGTCAAGACCATGGCGACCGTCGGCCGCCTCCCGGACCCGCCAACCCTCGCGGACGAGCACCCTGCGGAAAAGATCGCGGGTTGCGGGATCATCGTCGACGACCAGCACATCATGGCGCGCTTCGCCGGCGACTGCATTCAGGGTATCGATGAGTTGCTGGGGGTCGATCGGCTTGATCAGATGGTCGACGGCACCGAAGGCCAGGCCCATCTCGCGATCCGCAACCACCGTGGCCAGGATGACGGGAATATCGCAGATCGCCTTGTCCGACTTGATTTCACGCAGGACGGACCAACCGTCTTGCCCTGGCATGATCACGTCAAGGACGATTGCGTCCGGATGCAATTTACGGATTTTTGCCAAGCCCTCCTCTCCACCCGCCGCCTCGATCACGGTAAAGCCTGCTCCACGAACGGCGTCGGAGACAAATTTGCGAGCCCGCGCCTCATCATCGATGATGAGAACTGTCGGATGCGCGTCCGCGCCTTCCACGATATCGCTTTGCGGCGCATTTTCCTGGACGGTATCCGTTCTGGTGATCGCAGGGATGGTGAAACGGAAGGTCGAGCCCTTTCCGAATTCGCTTTCGACGGTAATGGCGCCACCCATCATCTTGACGAAATGTTGCGTGATCGTCAGGCCGAGGCCGGTCCCGCCATAATTCCTCGTCGTCGACGAATCCACCTGTACGAATGCTTGGAACAGCTTTTGCTGCTGCTCTTTCGTCATGCCGATGCCACTGTCACTGACGGCAAATTCGAGCCATTCGCCAGCTCCATCCGCGTAACGCCGCACCGAAAGCTTGATCTTGCCGTTCTCGGTAAATTTCGCAGCGTTCGAGAGAAGATTGAACAGATTCTGCCGCAACTTTGTCTTGTCGGTCTCGATCTCGTCCTTTTCGACAGAGGCACTCACCATCAGACGGTTGCCTTTCTTGGCGATCAGCGGCGCTACGGTATTTTGAACGTCGGCAAGAAGCTGCTTCAGACTAAGGCGCTCGACGTAGAGCTCCATCTTGCCCGCCTCGATCTTGGAGAGATCGAGAACGTCGTTGATGAGCGCCAGGAGATGGCGTCCCGAGCCCATTATCTTATTGAGGTCCGCAATGAATCCGGCCTGCCCAAGATCGCCGGCATCCTCGATGAGCATTTCGCTATAACCGATGATCGCATTCAAAGGAGTGCGCAGCTCGTGGCTCATGGAGGCGAGGAAACGGCTTTTTTCTTCGCTGGCGACCTCAGCGCCACGCCTTGCCTCCTCCAGTTCCTCCTGCCGGTTCTTCAAATCCGATATGTCGGTATAGACCGCCACGGTGCCGCCCTCCGGCGTCTTTCGCTTGGCGATGCGCAGCCATGTGCCATTGGCGAATTGCCGCTCGATCATGCCCTGCGGTTCGCGGTGACGCCACATGGCCTCAGCGACCCAGCTCTCTATGCCGCCGCTTCCGATATCGGTCGTGCCGCGTTCTGCCTGCGCACGAATGATATCTTCGAAGGCTCTTCCGGGCGTCATGAGATCTGCAGTCTCCGGAAACAGTTGAAGATAGCGTTGATTGACCAAAACCAGCCGGTCGTCGGCGTCGAAGAACGCGAACCCGTCGGGAATGGTCTCGATCGCCGTCATCACCGTATTGCGCTGGCGCTCGGCAACCGCTTCAAGCTCGCGACGCTCCGCCTGACTGTCACGCAGCAATCGCAACGTCTTTGAAAGTTTTCCGAACTCATCGCTGCCTTCCGGCGGCAGTTCGACATCCTCCTGTCCCCTCGTCAACTGCGTCATCGCCCTGTCGATCCGGCCGAGCGGCACCAGGATGGAGCGCAACACCAGCCAGGTCATCAGAATACAGGCCAATGTCGTCACGCCGGCTGCGATCAGTGCACGCAGATAGGTGTTGCGCGCCGTCGCATCGGCAGCGTCGCGCGCCAGATCGGCTTCGTTCTCGAGACGCTGTTCGAGCGACATGAGCACGGAATCGATTTGGTCGCTGTAGCTTCTGGCAGCCGCCAGCCGGGTGTTGCCTATGACCCTGTTGTCATTGGTATAGGCATCAACGGCCTCCATTGCCTTTTCATAGTAGGCGTTCGAACCCTGAAGGATCGTGTTCGCTTCATCGGGCGCAAAGACCTTGATGCGGGCCAGATCTTGCTCCAGCGCTTTGCGGGCTTCTTGCGCGCGCCGTTCCGAGAGGGTCAGCAGGCTGACCGATAGATCCGTCAGCCAATAGCGGACCTCGCCAAAATGGCGATGCGCCTTGGCGGCATCGTCGAACATATGAAAGCGCGCATTCGCCTCCTCCACACGCCGCTGATTTTCACGCAGATCATGCGCCATGAAGGCGACACTGAGCAGCAGTGCGCCCAAAAGCGCGGCCGAAAGACAGATAAGGCGGAGCGGTATCTTTCGATCCGTCAAACGGCCAATCCGCATGGGAATGGTGGCAAAGGCACTCATTTGAACAGCGTAATGCTGATCGCACCGGCCAAATCGCCTTCAGCTTTACCCTCCTTCGGGTAGCCCGTTACATCGACCTCGCCTTTGGGTCCACCGTGACACGTCAGGCAGGATGCCGAGTAATATTCGGGGATCAGCATGCGAAAAGACGGGCGACCGCTCACCTCCACCTCCTCGGTAAAGGATTTGCCTTTCGGCCAATCGGGAGACAGAAAATCGCTCTCTATGACGTGCTGCTCCCAGTCATCCGGACGCGCTTTACGGTTGCGGATCAGCTCCTCAGGCGCCGTCACCTTCATCTTTGCCTTATCGCCGACCTTTTCCTCAAAACGTTCATTGACCAACCGGGCGAAGGTCGAGGGAATGAAGCCCTTGAAACCCACACCTTTCATATCGATCATGCTTTGATGTTCGTCGACAACTTCCTTTATCGCGGCGACCTGCGCATCGAACAATTGTTTGTCGAAGGGGCTGAAATTTTGATCCGATACGGCATCGCCCTTGCGCTGCGCAAAGATCTGCAGCGCTTCGTTGACGACGCGTTGACCGGTGAGATCCTTTTTCCCGAGGGATTCATCGTTGATCAGTTTTTGATGACTTGAGATGACGGTCCGGCTGGCGCGCAACAATGCAGCGAGCCGTTCACCTGTGAGCATGTCATCTTCGTCAGCAACAACAAAGCCCGCCAGAACACAAAACGCGGTCCATGCCAAACAGACACCAGATATCAGGCCGCGCCGCATGTTGAGCCTCGTCGTATAGTACCCGCAGCGCGATAGTATCAGCTTGTGCTAAAATTCAAAAGTCATTAGTCATGGTCAGTGACGCCTAGCGCCTCCGTCGCGCCCCGACGACGGAGCATATTGCGCCAAATCGTCAGCCTGCCTTCCACCGAGAAGCAACCTCATATAGGCCACCGCGGTCTCAGACTGTCACAACTTCCGAAAGACCAGCACGCCGCAGGCAGGGAGAACCACATTGAGCGCACCTCCTACGGCTTCCATCCTGTTGCCGCCATTCCCGATGTTCCAGCCGCCATATTCGGCAGCGTCGGTATTGAAAATCTCCTGCCAATGAAAGTCACCCAACCGATCGCTGTGCAACCAATAGCCGTGGTTGAATGGAGCATCATTGAGCGAGCCGACGATAAGGAATTCTTCCATGCCATTCCAACGGTGAAACGCAATGACGCGATTGGCATTGTGGACGGTGGAAACTGCGATGTTGTGCGAGCGGACGGCATCCTCGTTGATACTTAGGGATATCAGGTCACGATAACAGGCCATCAATCTCGCGCCGCGTCCAGTTGCCTCTCCGAGAATATCCTCCCGGTTATCGAGAAAATCATTGTAGCGGTATGGCTTCTGGGCGCCGACCTCCTCGCCCATGAAGAACATGGGCGTGCCCGCCGACAGCAAGGTCATCGCGGCGGCAAAGCGGCTCCTAGCCTCAGCCCATACCCGCGTTTCACCAACCAACGGCGCGAAGTTGACCGCCACGACTACCGTCCGGGCTGAACCCTCCCGGTTGCCACAATCATCATGCGATTGATTGTAGACCACTTTCGAATGGGCACTCGCATCGAAAGCTCCGGCAAACGATGACAGAGCAAGTTCCCGACGATCGCCGTAGCCGGCAAATTTGACGAGCTGTGCCTGGGATCCGCCATGGTACTCGATGAGATTGTGGTGGAAATCCCCATACCATGTCGCATCGAACCCGAGACCATCCCCGTTTAGGCTCGGCTCCGTCATAGCGGGCCAGTCGGAATAGTCTTCGGCGGTGAGAAACAGGCCCGGCTTGATGAGCCGCATTGTGCGGGTCCATTGTTTCAGGAATTTCACGCCAAACGCCGCGGCCCTGCCGGCCGGATGTCCATTGCTATGCAGGACGGGGTATTGATGGATGGAACTCGTCTGATCGAGCCGAAAGCCGTCAATATGGCAAATTGAGACGAAGAACGCAGCACTTGAAATGAACAGCTGGCGCACCGCCTCTTCGTGGAAACGTGGCGCCCAACCCGTGGAAATATTGTCGATATAGCCCCCGGTCGGCTCAGGGTAGTCGCTGGGCTTCCCCTCGTACCAATAATAGATATTGTGGGTGTGATCATTTGAATCGTAAGCCCATTCGGCCCGCTCGCCGTCCGGGTCGAAGTGGTTGTAGCAGACGTCCAGAATGACAACGATACCCTGCTGGTGACAGGCCTTGACGAACATCTTGAGCCGGTCCGTGCCGCCAGCGCCCTGGTCGGTGGCAAAGAAATGCGAGGTACCGTACCCCCAGTTCGCCCGCGTCTCGAACTCAGCGATCGGCAGCAATTCCACAGCGTTGATGCCCAATGCCACAAGATGCGCGATGAAGGCGATGGCATCGTCCACTGTGCCTGGAGCGTCCTTTCCGAAACCCAGCGCACCGACATGCAGCTCGTAGATTACCAGATCCTCGATCCGTTTCGGCAACGGCCGGTTGGCGACAAACTCATCGGCCCAGAAATCGTCCGCAGTGACTTCTTCTCCAGATGCAAGCACGACCAGTCTCGGATCGCAGACGACGGAGCAACTCTGTGGTCCGTCGAGCGCTTCGGGTTTTCCCTGATAGGGCGCGCCGTCCGGGTCCAGATCGCCTGCCCCGATTTGCATCAGCGACCAGATGTCGGTCCGGTATGCCAGAGAGCCGTCGTCCTTCGTGACATGATACATATAGGCTGTGCCGACCATGCTCTCGAAATCGGTGAGGGACGCGTCGTCTCCCGTCTGGACGACCCAAATTCCATCACCGGTTTTGCGCATTTCGACGGACTTGATCGCCCCGGTTCCATCATCAGCGACATATCCGATTGTTGGATCGGCCAGAACAAGCGAAACCGCTTCGGCGTTCGGTGCCCAAACCGAAAAGCGAATGCCGTCGGACGCGTCTCCCCTGCGGACACGGTTTGCGCCAAGCAGACCCTGCCAGGTTAAATGATAGGTCTGCGTTGATGTATCCGGCTGGAGCATGAAGACGCGCTCGCGGCGCTGTGAGGCCTCATCATCGAGTTCGGCCGCAATCGCCCATATCCCGGGAGAGCCCGGTTGATCCACTTCAATTCCCCATCGGAACATCGTGCCGACCTCGGTGTCCGGAAATTCGATCTGCGTGCGAAAGACTTCATATCCGTCCGCATCGATGCCAGCTTGCATATTGGCGGACGTCCATTCCTCGGCGCTGCGCCCCTCCCCGTCCCAGCTACCCCACAAGCGAACATTGTCGAAGTCGAGGGACGAAAAACCACTGCGAAACTGGAATTGAACGCTGATCGTCATCGGTCGCTCCACAATAAGTTGGGCTAAAAACTGGCCCTTACGACTTCGAAGCTAAATCATGACGTCATTTATATCGCGGTTCCGCCGGGTTTGCCGGGTTGATTGAAGTCACCTTGCGCATCCAAGGACTTTGACGACGCGTTTAAGCCCCTGATCGCAGCGCGCTTGCGGAAGAGATCAGGACCAAATCGCGCTTCGCGATCAATGAGGTCCTGGCGAAGCAGGCTCCGGGCATCGTGTGGCCGCGTAAAAAATTCACAGTTCGATATAGTCCATTTTTCCGTAAAAAAGTGGCACGCAATACCTTTTGACGTAGCTATAAGAGGGGTTTGCAATTTTATCGTGCATATCGGATCATGGTTGTGGCGAAGGAGTGGGACACTCCTTGTATGTCACGGAGGGGAACATGGCTTCCAACTGTGTTATCGATATCTCACATCACAACGGCAATCGGCTACGCTTCGACAAAGCGAAGCAGGCTGGCGTTCTCGGCGTTATTCACAAGGCTACGCAAGGTGAAGCATATGTCGATCCGACGTTTAGGCGAAATCGCGACGCTATCAAAAGGGCAGGCCTGCTTTTTGGGGCATACCATTTTGGGACCGGATCGAACGGGATTTCACAGGCCCAACACTTCCTCGATGTCGTGCAGCCGGATGACAACACAATCCTGGTTCTGGATTTTGAGGACAATCCGACCGGCCCGTCCATGACGTTGGAAGAAGCGCGAGCTTTCGTTACGCATGTCAAAACGAAGACTGGCCGCCATCCGGGCTTTTACAGTGGGCACACGATCAAAAGGGCCCTCGGCACAACAACCGATCCTATTCTTGGAGCCTGCTGGTTTTGGCTTGCGCAGTATGCGTCCACGGCGGTGGTCCCTCCGAATTGGAGCGAGTGGACGTTGTGGCAATACACCGATGGGGGGAGCGGACCAGATCCTCACTCCGTCGATGGCATCGGCTTATGCGACCGAAATCAATTCAAAGGCACCCCGGCTGACATGCGGGCGTGGTGGGGACATTAGCCAACCCTGCTCAATAGTCCCACCGATTTCATCGGCGGATTTGGTAGGTACGTTCATTCTTCCGTACCCGCAGAGCAGTAGGGGAAGAGGGAGCATCTAAATGACCGCAAACATTTGGTATTTCTCGATAGCGATCTTCTTTGGTTTGCTAGTTCCGTTGTCACTGGTTGTTATTCGGCAAACGGTTAAGCAGCATCGGCAAGAAGTCATTCAGGACCTCGCGACTGTATTCAATTTGCCAGGTGGACCGACTAGCGAAAGGCTTATTCCGTCCTTCGAATTTGTAAAGTTCAAGTACTTTCTTCCGGAGTCATACGAGTCCGGAATGGAACGGCATCCCCAAGACTTTCCAGTGTGGGCCTGGCTAATTGCGATCATCCCGTTCAGCATTCTTTGCGGGGTTCTCACATGGTTTTGCTTAACCTTGCTCGCTGGCGACGTCCCTTCTTTTATGCCCCTAGCCAGTAAAATTGCTCCCGATCCCTTGTGGCCGGCGGTCATAAGCGTCGCATTCCTCGGCGCGTACCTCGCCGCCGTCCGGGGACTTTCGCAAGCGATCCACAACTTCGATCTCAGCCCGTCTCTGTTCATTTCTTCAACGATAGACTTGCTTGCGGGCGTGACTCTCGCGCTAGTCATTGTCAGCGTATCTAAGCCACTATTTCATCTCGCGAATATCGAGAAAGCCCCATCGATTGTCATTGCCTTCGCCGTTGGCTTCTTGCCACAGGCCGCACAACGGGCGCTCATTAGCCGAAGCAGGCTTTGGAATTTCAAGCGCGAGAATGCCGCAATCTATAGGTATTTCAAATCGACGCCACTCGAACTGATCGACGGAATAGATACACAGATTCGGGATCGACTGTCCGATTTCCATATCATCTCCACCCAGAACCTCGCCACCGCCAACCCGCTAATGCTGTTTGTGGAGACACCTTACGGCGTGTATCAAATTATGGACTGGGTAGCACAAGCGCAGCTTTGCTCCTCCGTTGGCCCTAACGCATTGGCAGAACTTTGGAAGCTCGGAGTGCGTACCCTTTTCGACTTGGAGCGATTGGCCTTGGATCGCCGTAGCCAGAACTCTGACCTACTAAGAAAGGTTGGCGTTCATCTGTTTGGACATCGCGCACATCCTGAAGCCGAACTCCCAAACGAGGATATTGTTAGGACCAGCATCCAAATGCGTCTCGATGATCCCTACGTGCATCGTTTGCGTCAGATCTATATCCAGGTCGGCGAGCGCATCGGCCCCCGTTATTGGCGCTTCTTTGTTCGTAACCACCACGGCCCTACAAGTGTAGAAGTTGAGGACAATGTGTTTTGTCCACCGGACGTGATCAAGATTGGCTTTCAAGAACTTGGAGTCGGGCCTGGCGATAAACTCGGGATTATTGGTGGGACCAACAACGGCAAGGTCGTTACTGTCGCGACAATATCGCACAGCGCGATTGCCGTTGTGGAGCGCAACATAGTCGACGGTGCGTCACAAACAGAAATGGCCAAAGCGACAATCCTTCGGATCACTCCCTAGAAATGGCTCGTTGATCACTGATAGCAGTTCGACCAATCTACCTTGGGTGGGTGCTACATCGAGGCTGACGATCAATTTCAATCGACTCTTTGCAATTAAAGAGTAGCATATCGTCATAGATCAATGTCGGCGGCTGACCACGGATGTACTGGCAGCTGTCGATGTTGAGCGAAGAAGGTCGGGGCTTCCCGGCCTTTTTCATGACTGGCGTTACGACTGCTGCATGTCCGCCCCTCAGGCGACAGCCGGGACCGCGACGCGATCGGTCAGCAGCAGCCTTGCCACTGCGCTCAAGAGATCTGTCTGCGATATCAGGCCTAGGATCCGGTTGTCGGCATCGACAACGATGACCGCATGCGTGCGCCCATCCGTCAAAACGGGTAGCAGTGACAGGGCTGCGTCAGAAACGGCAGCGACTGCGGGTTTCGATATGGCGCGCGCGATCGTGCCGGTACTTTCCGACAATTCCCGCAGGCCGACTGTGCCGATCAGGCGGCCTTCGCGGTCTTTCACCGGCAAAGTGCGGATATTGTGCTTCAGCAGCAAGTGCCTTGCGTGATGCGGTTCGACGTCGTCGCCGACCGCGATCACGTCACGCGACATGATGTCGGCGCAGCTTATGGTTCCGTGCGACCGCAGCGTCGCCTGCAGTTCAACCTGCTGCAGCAGGCGGCTGAGGTCTGCCCTGTCGATGTCAAAGGTCTCGTCAAGCGCTTCGAGAGCCGCATCGACGTCTTCCTCTCGAAAGCCGACCCGTTCAGATGAAGGCAAATCGATTGTCTGATGGGTATTCTCCGCAGGTCTAGGGGCGACATGCGGATAGTTGCGCCTGGAAAGCTTGTGGAAGAGCAAGCCCAGCCCGACAAGAATGCAGGAGTTCAATGCCACGGGGACGAAAGGAAAAAGAAAACCCCAGCCGGCAACGACCGGCCCGCCGAGAACGGCGGTCAAGGCAGCAGCACCTCCTGGCGGGTGGAGGCATCTGGTGAAAGACATCGCGCCGATGGCAAGCGAAACGCCGATACCGATTGCGATGATCGGATCATGAATGAGATAGGCGGCGACAATGCCCATCAGTGCGGAAATCGTGTTGCCACCGATGATCGACCATGGCTGCGCAAGCGGACTGGAAGGCACTGCGAAAAGCAGCACCGCCGATGCCCCCATTGGCGCGACGATGAGCGGAAGATGCGGCCCCTGCCCGAACAGATAGCCGCTGATAACACCCGTGAGACCAATGCCAAGCAAGGCGCCAAGGCATGCGATCAATCGTTCGCGCAAGGTTGCGCCAGCCAGGATCGGAGAAAACAACCGCAAGCGGCGCGAATGGCTCGGTTCCTTGTTTCGGGAATAGGGAGAATGCATGATAAGACCGGTTATGAGAGGGTATTATTGCGAACGGACGGAAAGGACGCCGGCTAGTTTGTGACGAGCCGAGGATCTCTGCCCTTTGTCGCGTTGAGGACTTCGTGGAATGCATTGAAAGCGCTTGGGCAATCGTCCTTGCGGTAGACAAGGAGCGTATCGACGGGTCCGAGTTGATGGGTCTGGATGCTCGTCGGCCAATGCATCAGATCAAGGACCGATTTCGGCATCACTCCAGCCGCGTTTCCGGTCGCAACGCTCGCCAGGATCGCGTGGTAGGAGCCAAGTTCGGTCGTTTGCAGGGCGCTTGATTTTCGCGCCCAGTTTTCGGCAATCCTGCGATAGGTGCAGCCGGGCTCCAACGCGGCAAGCGAACCAACACGGAGGTCGGCAGCGGATTTGATCGATGGATGGCCGGACGGCAGCACAATCAACAGGTCCTCGACAAAGACGGGCTCTATCTCGAGCCTCTTGAGTTCGGCATCAAAATCCGGTTCCTCGTCCAGCATCGCCTTGGGCGGGCGGGCGATCAACGCGCAATCCAGAGTGCCGGCCAGAACGTCCCGACCGAGATCGCGGGACGCCCCCAACGTCAGACGCAGAGAAACATCCGGCCACATTTGGTTGAACTGCGACAGCGCCGCCGGCAGCCGGCTCGCCGCCGTACTTTCCATCGCGCCCACACGCAATGTCCCCGATGGCGCAACGGGTCGGACTGCTTGTCGCGCTTCGAGCGCCAGCGCCGTCAGCCGGTTGGCGTAGGCGAGAAACGTTTCACCTTCCCGCGTCAACGTCATCTTCTTGCCGTCGCGGCTGAAAAGGGGAACACCAAGGTCTTCCTCAAGCTGTTGGATGCGGGTTGTCACATTCGACGGCACGCGCCCGACCGCCTTGGCGGCCTTTGTAACGCTACGGTCGCTGGCAACCGCGAGGAATATCTCGATCGACGAAAGGTCCAACGGAAAGATCTCGATTCCAGAATGAAGTTCACATATAGTTCTCTATACAAAAATCATTGTCTGAGCTCAAGCAGGTTTCGATAGCGGACCGCACCCGCAATTTGAGGAATGCAGATGACCATATCGGATCAGCACGATGCGGACGCTAGGCCTTCTGAATTCGCATCGCCGACCGGCCTGATGCATGAAGCCGATTCAGCCTGCGACGGCTCTAAGGCCAGCGAGGCTGCCCCCTCAAACATTCCGGCATGGCGGCAGACAGAGCGTCAAAGATTGATCGATGAGCGGAAATCCTTGCTGTCGGCACAGCGTGAGGAATTTACCCGCTTGATTGCGACCTACCTTGATCACGTGATTGCCGATGTGGCCGGCCAACATGTCAGCATGTTCTGGCCGTTTCTGGGAGAGCCCGATCTTCGTGGATGGATGGCCACCGCGACCGCCCGTGGCGCTACGTGTCTATTGCCTGTGGTCATCGCCAAAAACACGCCCCTGATCTTCCGATCGTGGAAAATAGGAGAGCGGCTGGAACGTGGCATCTGGAATATCCCGGTGCCGGCAGAGGGCAGGCAGGCTATCCCCGATGTCGTTATAGCGCCGCTCGTTGGCTTCGATAACAATTGCTTCCGGCTTGGCTACGGCGGTGGCTATTTCGACAGGACCCTCGCTTATCTCGCCCGCAAGCCGCTTATTATCGGCGTTGGCTTCGGTTCGCAGAAGATCAACACCATCCACCCCCTCGCGCACGACATTCCGATGGATGTGATCGTGACAGACACCGGGGTACGATACCGATGAATTCCTGCGTCGGCTCGAACCGATATGGCGCAGGAACACTGTGAAAGGTCCATGGGAATATCGCTCGCTGGTGCCGGAGCGTGAGAAAGATTCCACCAGCCGCGGTCAATTGAGTTTCTGCGTGAATCTCAAAACTTTGAGAATCTCGGGAACATCCGTCAAGGCCGGACATCCAATCAACGATTGGAGATGAACATGAAAGCAGTAAATCCTTTGGCAGTAGCCGGGCGACCCCTTCTGGACGATCGCGCCAGTGAGGCCACGCTGATCAAGCGCGCCGCCGACAGAGATCCGGGGGCCTTTCGAACGATCATGCGCCGCTATAATCAGCGTCTTTTTCGCATAGCGCGCGGCGTAGTGCGCGACGACGGTATCGCCGAGGACGTTGTTCAAGAAGCCTACGTCCGCGCCTTTGAGCATATTGGCAGTTTTCGGGCGGAATCATCACTATCCACTTGGCTGTACCGGATCGTCATGAACGAGGCGCTCGGCCGACTTCGTCGGTCTTCGCGCAGTCTGGAGATCGCCTTGCCAACCCATGCGGCAGGCGCTGACGTCGTCGCATTTCCAAACGGTGTAACCACAGACGATCCGGAAAAGACGATGGCACAAAGGCAGATATTGCAGCTGGTAGAAGAGGCGACCGATGAGTTGCCGGATAATTTTCGCCTCGTTTTCATTGCCAGGGTAATCGAAGGCATGAGCGTCGAAGAAACGGCAGAACTCTTAAGGATCAAGCCCGCGACGGTGCGATCCAGACTTCACCGGGCTAGGGACCTGCTGCGAAAGCACATCGACGACCGAATAGGTCCGGTACTCCTCAACGCCTTTCCCTTTGCCGGATGGCGCTGCGAGCGGCTGACAGCAAAGGTGATGAAACGACTTGGCGTCGAGCAGTAATTTTTCCGGAACGTTTGGCGTTGGACGGCATCAAAAGAGCGTCACCAACACGGACTGGCGCAAATTTCGTCGCCGGAAAGAGGAGCTCCAAAATGTTCGTCCGATTGAGCGCGGCCGTTGCCGCAATCTGCCTTCTCAGCCCCATCGCTTACGCTGCAGGCGCGGCCCCGACCGATCCGCAGATCGCCCATATCGCCTATACGGCCGGTGTGATCGATATCGAGGCCGCCAAGCAGGCCGTCAAAATCTCGAAGAACAAGGAGGTCGTCGACTTCGCAAAGGACATGCTGCGTGATCATGAAGCCGTCAATCAGCAGGCGCTCGCTCTCGTGAAGAAGCTAAAGGTCACGCCTGAAGACAACAACACAAGTCGCGAGCTCACGAAGGCTGCGGCTGCTGAGCGCGATAAGCTGGCAAAACTGAAAGGGGCTAAATTCGACAAGGCCTATATCGAAAATGAGGTCGCCTATCACAAGCAGGTCAATGGCGCACTTGAGACCGTGTTGATCCCGTCGGCTCAGAATGCCGAACTCAAGGATCTCCTGGAGACCGGCCTGAAGGTTTTCCAGGGCCATGAACAACACGCCGAGCATGTCGCGGCGATGCTGAAATAGGGAAGCCAAACGATGCGAATAGCATGTGATGGCCGGCTGGGAACGGCCTGTCTGGGCCTGTTGCTGTCTGTCCTTCCCGCCGAGGCCGCGACGATTGAGGTCACGATTGAAAAGCTCGTATTAAAGCCGGCGGCGATCAACGCGAAGGTCGGCGACACGATCGAATGGGTCAATAAGGACGTCATGGCACATACGGCTACTGCCGACGGGAAATTCGATGTCGTCATTCCCCCGCATCAGTCGGCATCGACCGTGGTAACTAAGGCGGGTGCGATCGAGTATTACTGCCGCTTCCATCCCAATATGCGCGGGCGGTTGCAGGTGGCAGACTAGCCGTCTACGAATACTTCCCCCGGCGGATCACCGCGATCCGCCGGCCAGCAAAGATAAAAGGTGGCCCAGCCATTCCTGGTATCGGGCCTGGTATCGGGCCTGGTATCGGGCGATCTGCTCGAGATCATTGATCGCAACGCTGTCCCCCATTGCTATCCTCTGCATCCGCAAGGCCGCATTCGCGCTCGAGATCATCGAGCATATTGCTGAACAAAACGGCAAACCGCCCGTCAAACCGGCATTGTTTCATTTCTTCGCCTCGGCTTGCCCTCACAATTTGCCGCTTGCGCGTGTTGGCACATGGATTGCGTCTATCATCCCGCGTGCCTGAAGAGATGATAGTCGATGGTGTATGTTCTCCCCTCCTTGCTTTTGAGCTTTTCCCTTGGACTGAGCTGGAACAGATTTCTGCTGACCTTCACAAACCGGCCTGAGCTGCTTCAAAAGCAGATGCCCGTGACAATGGTCGCCGCCGCCGTCAGCCTTTCCGCTTTCGCGCTGTCTGTCGGCGACAAGGGGCCCTGGCTGGGCGGAACGATCGTCCTGCTTGAACTGGCGCTGGCAGCGGTAATCAGGGGCGTTTTCCATCCCATTGCTGTCGTGGCGCTTTCCGTAGCCAGCCTCGCGGCCTACCTGTATGTCAGGGTACCGGCCCTTTAGTATTTTCCTAGAGCGCTTTTTAAGACCACGTTCATTGGATATCTCGCCTCAAGACGAACGCATCCGCAAAGATTTACCGGATCGTGCCAAAGCCGGTGCTTTTCAATATTTTCTGACCCCTATCCGACACCAGGAAATCCCCTAACCGCCGGGCTTCGCCTGAAGCGCCCTTGCGCAACCCGAAGCCATATTCGACCTTTGGCGAAAATTCCGCCGGGATCTCGACGACGCTGAAAGCCGGATCGGCCTGCAGAAGGCGGGCGTTCGAATAATAGCTCATCATCAGATCGGCCTCGCCGTCGGTAATCAGATAGCCGCCGCCTTTGCCCGGCGGTGTCGGCGGCGAGTTGCGGCCACCGACCAGTTGGTGTGCTCGGGATTTCATCGCCTCGCCACTGCCCGGATGTCTTGTCTCGATGCGTTCAAACACCTCGAAGGCATAGTCGCCGGAAGGATCGTCGCCGGGCGTCGATGTGCCGATCTTCACAGACGGATCGGACAGAACAGCGAGAAAGTTCTCTCTCGTCAGGCCGAGATCGGCACGGGCAAGCACGCAGAGCCGGTTGCGGGCAAAGCAAACAGCCTCTTCCGTGACGCCCAAGGCGGCGAGACGCTGTGGATGCGTCATGTTGGCCGAAGCGAAGAGATCGAATGTCTCGCCCGCCTCGATCCGCTCGCGCAGAAGACCGGCAGGGCCAAGCGACAGCGAAACCACAATGCCGGTCGCTTGTCCAAAAGCCGCGATGATCGCCGGAAAGGCATGCCGCATGCTGCCCGCAGACAGGATTTTGACGGGTTCGGTCATGGTCGATTTCCTTTTCGATCCCTTTGCCGGAAAAGCGGCACGAAGGCCGCCTCCTCGCGCTCGCTGCCGCCAAGCCGTGCAGCACGCACGGGAATGCCGTAAAGCGCTTCGAGATTGGTTTCGGTCATCACGGCATCGTTCGTACCGAAGGCAGTTTTTGCATGGTCAAGCATCAGCAGCACCTTGTCCGCCACCGCCATCGCATGGTTCGGCTGGTGGGTCGTGAAGGCGATCGCAAGCTTCTCGCGATCGGCCAGTTCGCTGAGCAGGGAAAGCACCACGTCCTGGTTTCTAAGGTCCAGCGCCGAGGCGGGCTCGTCGAGCAGCAGGACCGCGTTCTCGCCAGCCAGCGCCCGGGCAATCAGCACGAGCTGGCGTTCGCCGCCGGAAAGAGCGTTGATGTTGCGCGTTGCGTACTCGGCCATGCCGGTGGCCTCGAGCGCCGCCATCGCCTTTTCGAGATCGATCTTGCGAGGTGTGCGGAAGAGCGCGATATGCCGGGCGCGGCCCATCAGGACTACGTCCAGCACTGAATAGGGAAAGGAGCCGGAAAATTCCTGCGGCACGAAGCCGGTGCGTGGGTTCAGATCCAGGGTGCCCGATGTCGGCTTTAACAAGCCCGCCAGCACGTGCAGCAAGGTGGACTTGCCACGGCCGTTCGGACCGAGGATGGCAGTGATCTCGCCTGCCCTCAGGTCGATGTCGAGATCGCGAAACTGAAAGCGCTCGCCGTCATAGGACTGACTGGCGGCCGTAATGCGCAGCATAACCGGATCACAATCCACGCACGCCCCCCTGGGTCTGTTTCAGCACCAGCGCGAAGACCGGCGTGCCGATCAGTGCGGTGAGGATCCCGAGCGGAATTTCCGTGCCGGTGGCAGTGCGGGCGACGGTATCGATAATCAGCAGATAAAGCGCACCGATGATCAGTGAGGCCGGCATCATCAATCGGTGATCAGGTCCGACCATCATGCGAGCCGTATGCGGCACGACGAGGCCGACCCAACCGATGATCCCGCTGACAGCCACCTGCGCTGCGACGATGCAGGAGACAAGCACGAGGATCATCCAGCGCAGCGGCTCGACATTGACGCCAAGTGCGCGGGCATCCTGGTCGCCGATCGACAGAAGATTGATGCGCCAGCGTAGCCCCAGCAGCAGAATGCTGCCGATCAGCACCGGCCCGGCGATCAGAAACAACTTTTCCCAATTGGCGGTGGCGAAACTGCCGAGCAGCCAGAAAACCATGGCCGGCAGCTTGTCTTCGGTGTCGGCGAGATATTGCGCAAGGCTGACGAGCGCGCTGAAGAAACCGGTGACGACCACGCCGGCCAGCACCAGCGCCAAGATGTTGCGCCTGACAACGATGCCGTTCAATGCATAGACGAGAATGAGTGCGGAAAGGCCAAAGACGAAGGCGCAAGCCAGCAGGCCGTAGCGCGAAAAACTCAGGAGAATCGCGAGTGTGCCGCCGAAGGCCGCTCCGGATGAAACGCCCATCACCTGCGGCCCGACCAGCGGATTGCGGAACACGCCCTGCAAGGTCGCGCCGGAGAGCGCGAGGCCCGCGCCGGAGAGCAGCGCGAGCAGGATGCGCGGCATGCGCACCGTGAAGACGACATTCGCCTCCGTCGGCGTTACCGGCACGTCGGGCGGAGAGATCGGGCTCCAGAGAATCTGCACCACCCGCGCGAACGCAATGTCGTAGCGGCCGATTCCGAAGGAGCTGATCGTGACGAGCACGAGAACGATCGCCAGGATGACGATGATCATCTGAGGCGAACGTCGCGGGGAAGGGTCATTCCTCATTGCGCGGCGCGGTAGTCGGTATGATAAAATTCCTTGTAATAGGCGTCCGCTTCCTTCTGCATGTCGATGTCCTGGAACCGCTCGGGATAGAGCTGTTTTGCCATCCACAATTCACCGAGCGTCATGGCTTCCGGCATCGGATAGCCCCAAGCCTTGGCATATTCCGGCATCAGATAGACCCTGTTGTTCGTAACGGCATCTATGGTCTGCCAAGCCGCAGTCTTCTTGATTTCGTCGACGACGGCCGGATAACGTTCCTGCACGAAGATCACGGCCGGGTTCCAATTCAGCACGTCTTCCATGGTCACCTGCTTAAAGCCGACAATTGAGCTCGCGACGTTGCGGGCGCCGGCGCGCTCCATCATCAGGCCGGTATATTTGCCGCGGCCGTAGGTGGTGAGGTCGGGATTGGCCATGTAGACCGGCACCCTCTTGTCCTTAGGGATATCCGCAAGGCGGTCGGCGACAAGCTTGCGGGTCTTCTTCGTCACCGCGATCATCTCCTCGCCCTTGTCCTTGTTGCCGAGGACGTCGGCGATCAGTCGCACGCCGGTTGCAAAACCGGCGTCGATCGCCGCCGGCTCGTCCTTGACCGAGGGATTGAGTTTCGCTGCCTCTTCCGGCGGCACATCGAGAAGCGATATGGCGACGACGGCAAGACCGGCGTCCTCGATCTGCTTGATCATGTCGGCGGGCGCATAATTGGTGACGAAGACCACATCCGGTTTCAGCTTCAAAAGCTCCTCGATGTTCACCTTGGTCAGGCCGCCCGGCATTGGCAGGTTCGCAAGCTGCGGCGCCAGACGCACATAGTTGGCGCCGAGCTGCTGCTTCCACTCGTCGAGAACGCCGACGACCTTATTCATCGCATCGAGCTGGACCGCGATGTTGAGCGTCTGGTGTTGCAGGATGACAACGCGGTTGACCGCATCCGGGATATGCACCTGGCGACCGATCTGGTCGGTCACGACATGGTCGGCAAAAGCAGGTGTGGAGAGCAATAAACTACTGATTGTAATAGCGATTTTCGCAACGGAAGCGAGACGTTCGATCATGATATGCGTCCTCCTGGGAAGAGGCCGAGCGCTAGCATGATATTCAGCCGTATACAACGGCGTTATATTTTAATGAATATTTCGATAAGCCCATGAGCCTAGAAAGCCAGATAGGGTTACCTGACCCCATGACGGCGAACGACGACTGACGGGACGCTCCACCCACGATGGAATGGAACAGGCGATCTGCGGTCTTCAGCTGCTCAAACTGGGTAGGTTTTGCGACCATGTCGCAATTTTAGCATCGCCGCCGGTGGCCGTTGAAGGGTCTCGAACCGCAGGCCCGATAATTCCAACGCACCTGCTAAGATTGGTCGTAAAACACTCCTTCACCGTCGCTCACAAGGTTGAGTTTTCGGGTGGCTGGATTGTTTACGATTAGAATGGCTCGCTTGCGCCTCTTGGACTGCAAAAGGGCATGAAAAACGCATCATCTACCGCGCCCAAAAGCGAACTGCGGAAATGTTTGCGACAGACGCGAAAAAAGGCCCGGAGGGAAACCGGGCCTTCTCCCTTTTCTGATCGGAGGTCGAATTCAGATCAGATTAGAAAGTACGCTCGAAGCGGAGGATACCAGCCCACTGATCTTCGTTGATCGAATCCCAGTTGGTGTAGGAGATTTCCGGCTCGACCAGGAGGTGCTTAACCGGGTTCCACTTGATGTTCGTCGTAGCGGCGAAGATCTTGGAGTCGGTGTAAGCGAGCTGCAGGTTCCACTTCAGCTTGTCGTTGATCGGAACGCCAACGCCACCCCAAACTGCCCAGTCGCCCCAGCCGATACCGGAAGCGTCGCCGGCACCGTTCGCGCCAGCGTACTTGTTCAGCTTGTCGCCGTCCGTGTTCCAACCACCCATCAAGAAGGCCGAGAAGGCGCCGAAGTCAGCGTCGACACGAGCCTTGATGGCGCCTTCTTCGACGATGGAGTCATAACCACCAACGACCTTGAAGGACCATGCGCCGGCCTTGTAGCCAGCACCGGCAACAACGTCCGGAGCGTAGTGATCCGAGCTGTCTTCGCCGTTAGCGCCGGTTGCACCAACGCCGGAGTTGGTGTCTTCCACCGAGATCACAGCCGTGAAGCCGTTGCCGGCATCGTAGTTGTAGGTGATCTGGTTGAGTTCGTACGGGCCGTCATAGACCACGTCGTCGTTGATGACGTCGCCGGCATAGCCGGTGAATACGTTGAACTGCGAATCTTCCTTACCGATGGTGAAGCCGCCGAGGCTGATGCTGCCGTGGAGGAAGTTCGTGCTCGTCGAGCCACCTTCCTGCCAATCCCAACGCAGTTCCGTATTGGTCTTCAGAGGACCATATTCGGTGTCGGTGGCCGTCTGCAGCTGCAGTTCAGCGCGGGTGTGCCACAGCGTACCACGAACGCCGTTCGGGTTGTAGGCATCATACCATTCACCTTCTGTACGAACCTTGCCGCCGATCTTGAGGCAGGTCTCAGTACCCGGGATGAAGAAGTAGCCTGCACCGTATGCGTCGCAGATGCGAACGTATTCGAGCGGCTCCGGTTCAGCGGCAACGACAGCGTCAGCCGCATGAGCACCGGAAACTACTGCAAGGGCAGCAGCGGAGCCGAGAAGAAGGCTCTTGATATTCATTTTTTCTCCAATCGATGTGCCTGATCAGAAGAAGGCTGCGTAACCCCGCCGCGTTCATCTATCTGGCTGTTCCCTTTTGTTGGAAGCCATTGGACCCCCGAGCGCACGATAGCGAGAGAATTACTGTAGCCAACCCAATATCTAAGTGCATCCATGAAAATACCTGACATAAAGTCGTCATAGATGCAGAAATACATCAGTAAATTAAGAAGAATTGAATATATATGCCTAGTTAAGACTTCAGAAATATTCAGAAACACGCGAATTATACATGTAATACTGATCACTAGTGCCCACATGGTAAGCAACTATTATCATTTTTCACCGAGTTGCTGCAGCGACTCATCTTCTCCACACGTTTGGAAAGCCGCGTAGCGGCGACCTTCGCAGAGCCGTCCGCGTCGTACTTCGATGTCTTTCTTGGTGCCTGGCGAACAACGCGAAAACGCGTTGGGAAGGGAGAAACGGTGCGCATCGCAAGGCGTCAACGACCGGAAGCCGTTGACAGGCGGTGTTGCGCGCCTGTGGGAAAGGTGACGGTGTCGTTGTTGGCGCTGTCGGCGGCGCGCGCCCCTGACCAGGTGCCGAAAGAGATATTTCGTCTCGGTTGACACATTCACGTGACGACACCTTGTCGATGTTTACCAAGGAAAAATGCCGGCGTATCATATGATGATTGGTTTTGTTGGTGCGTCGATTTCACTGTCAGGCAGGGATGGACACATGCTTACTCTTAATATCAATGGACAATCGCAAGAGGTCGACGTGCCGGAGGACATGCCGCTTCTGTGGGTGCTGCGTGATCATCTTAATCTGGTCGGCACCAAATACGGCTGTGGCGTAGCCCAATGCGGTGTCTGCACTGTGCATGTAGCTGGCAAGCCAGTGCGTTCCTGCCAACTGGCCGTTGGCGATGTCGGCACCCGCGCCGTCGTCACCATTGAAGGAATTGGCAACACACCCAACGGCGCCAAGGTCCAGCAGGCCTGGATGGAAGCTGCGGTGCCACAATGTGGCTATTGCCAAGCCGGCCAGATCATGTCGGCTACCGCGCTGCTGGACAGCAACCCCCAACCCGATGATTCTGATATCGACGCAGCCATGGCGGGCAATCTCTGTCGCTGCGGAACCTATATTCGCATTCGCCGGGCCATCAAGAACGCTGCGACCAAGCCGGCCTGACCATGACAAAAATCATCGGTATTGTCGTCGCGATCCTTGTTGTTGTCGCGCTCGGTTTCGCGGGCTGGCTGTTTCTTGGCCGTGATCCGACCTCCTTTGCCGGCGGCTCGACCGTGGCACTGGAAGATTATCAGGGCGCCAATGTCACTGGCGTCCCGGCGGAGCTCGCCAATGCGGATGTGGTGAAGCGCGGCGAATATCTCATTCATGCTGCAGACTGCCAGGCTTGCCACACTGCCCCTGGCGGCGCACCCTTCGCGGGTGGCTTTGCTTTCAACATGCCGTTCGGCACCATCTATTCGACCAACATCACGCCGGACAAGGAAACAGGCATCGGCAATTACACCGACGCCCAGTTCCTGGCGGCTGTGCACAAGGGCATTCGCGCCGACGGCGAGAAACTCTATCCAGCCATGCCGTACACCTCCTACACCTACATGACGGATGCCGACGCGCTGGCCATCAAGGCCTATCTCTTCACGCTTAAGCCCGTGCATGCCCCCACCAAGCAGAACCAGCTTTCCTGGCCTTTCAACCAGCGCGGCCTCGTGGGGCTCTGGGACGTGGCCTTCAATACCGACGAGCGCTTCCGTCCCAACTCCAGCCAGAGCCCACAATGGAACAGAGGCGCTTATCTTGCCGAGGCGATGGGCCATTGCGGCGAGTGCCACACACCGCGAAACGTCGCTTATGCCGTCGACAATCACCAGAAATTCGCCGGCGCCATCACCGCCGGTTGGCACGCCTACAATATCACCGGCGACAAGGATTCCGGCATCGGCGACTGGAGTGATGATGATGTCTACCGTTACCTCTCCACCGGACATGCCGATGGGCATGGCGGCGCGGCGGGCCCGATGGGCGAAGCCACTGACGACAGCCTCAGCTATTTGGTGCCGGACGACGCGCATGCTCTGGTGACCTATCTGCGCAGCATACCTGCCCATGCAAGCGACCTGCCGCGCACCGTCACCACGGCTGCGCCGGCGTCGTACAAGGAGGGTGCGGTGGCGGACGCCGATTCGCGCGGCGAAAAGATCTTCGCCGGCGCCTGCGCGAGCTGCCATGACTGGACCGGCGTGAGCCCGGTCACCGGCTATGCCACCTTAACCGGCGTGCGCGCAGTGAACGATCCCAGTGCCACCAATGTGGCGCAGACGGTCATCAATGGCGTCAACCGCATGACCGCCGACGGCAGGATCTTCATGCCGGCCTTCGGCGAGGGCTATTCCGACGACGACATAGCGGCCGTCGCCAACTATGTCACCGCCCGTTTTGGCGCCAAAGGCGCGCATCTGACAGGCAAGGATGTGGCCGATTTGCGCAAGCAGGCGACCCAGAAACCTAATTCTCCGGAGGCACCCAATGGCTGACACGACGTCAAACTTTGCGCAGTCCGATGCTTATCTCTCAGCGCTGATCCACGAGGTCCGTTCCACACCCACGGCCAATGCGTCGCTGGCCATAGGGCGACGCAGCTTCTTCAAGCTCGCCGGCGCGGGCGCTGCGGGGCTGGTGCTGGGGTTCTACCTCGGAGATCCAGCGTTCGCCGCCGAGACAGCGGACAGCAAAGAGCAAGTGATGAACGCGTTTATCCGCATCGCTTCGGACAACACGATCACCATCTACTCCAAATGTCCGGAGATCGGCCAGGGCATCAAGACCTCCTTCGGCGTGATCATAGCCGACGAACTCGACGCCGACTGGAACCATGTCGTGATGGAGCAGGCCGACATCAATCCCAAGGTCTATGGCAGCCAGGGCGCGGGAGGCTCGACCTCCATCCCGCGCGCCTGGGACCAGCTGCGTCAGGCCGGCGCCGGCGCCAAGGCGATGCTGATCGCCGCCGCGGCTCAGCAATGGCAGGTGGAGCCGTCACAGATCACCGCTCAGGATTCAGTCTTGACCCATGCCGCCAGCGGCAAGTCGGCAACCTATGGATCGCTTGCGACGGCGGCCGCAAAAATGCCGGTGCCCGACCCCAAGAGCCTGAAGCTGAAGACTCGCGCCGAATATCGCCTGATAGGGAAAGCCTATCGCGGCGTCGACGATCCCAAGGTCGTCACCGGGCAACCGCTGTTCGGCATCGATGTCCAGCGTCCCGGCATGGTCTATGCCAACTTCACCAAATGTCCGGCAGCGGGTGGTAAAGTCAGGTCCTTCAATGTGGACGAGATCAAGGCCCAACGCGGCGTGCTCGACGCCTTCGCCGTGGACGGCACCGGCATGGCGGTCGAAGTGATGCCGGGCGTCGCCATCATCGCCAAGGACACTTGGAGCGCCTTCCAGGCGAAGGATAAGCTGAAGGTCGATTGGGATCTGAGCGAGGCATCGACGGATTCCTCATCGCAATTCTCGGCCCAGGCCAACAAGCTGGCAAACAGTTTCCCGGAAAAGCCCGACGACAATGTCGGCGACGTGGACAAATCCTTCGCCAATGCCAACAAGACCGTGGAGGCCTATTACGAATATCCCTTCGCCGCCCATGTGCCGCTGGAGCCGATGAACACCACGGCACACTGGCATGACGGGGTGATGGAACTATGGGTGCCTACCCAGCAGCCTGATCGCGGCTTGCCGTTGATCGCGAAGGTGGCGGGTATACCGCAGGAAAAAGTCGTGATGCACCAGACCCGTGTCGGCGGCGGTTTCGGGCGGCGGCTGGTTAACGACTATGCCTGTGAGGCTGCAGCCATCGCGCTGAAGGTCAACGCCCCGGTCAAGCTGCAATGGACCCGTGAAGACGATTTCGGCCATGATTTTTATCGTCCCGCCGGCTATCATCAGTTCAAGGGCGCGATTGCCAAGGACGGCAGTCTCGACGCCTGGCAGGAACATTTCATCACCTTCACCGCCGACGGCAAAAAAGAAGCCTCGGGTGCCAACCTCACCGACAATCTGAGATATTCCATCAAGGCGCCCAATCTGCGCCGCGGCAAGACCATGTTCCCGCTGAAGATCCCGACCGGCGCCTGGCGCGCGCCGGGCGACAATGCCCAGGTCTTCGCCGCGCAAAGCTTCATGCATGAGCTGTCGCTGGCTTCCGGTCGCGACCATGTCCAGTTCCTTCTCGATGCGGTAAACCGCGACGTGCCTGAGCTGGCTCCCAAGGACCAGAGCGTCAACTTCAGCCCCAAGCGGGCCAGCGACGTGATCAGGATGTGCGCTGAGAAGGCAGGCTGGGGCAAGACGCTGCCGAAGGGCAGCGGTCTGGGACTGGCCTGGTGCTATTCCCACGCCGGCCATGTCGCCCAGGCCGTTGAGCTTAGCGTCGATGCCAACAAGCAGATCAAGATCGATCGCATCCTCGTGGTGCTTGACGTCGGACCTATCATTGACATGGCCGGCTCCGAAGCCCAGGCGCAGGGCGCGTCCACCGACGCTCTCTCCACGGCCATGGGCCTCAAAATCAATATCGAAAACGGCCGGATCCAGGAGCAGAATTACAATGCCTATCCAATTCTGCGCCTGCCCTTCGCACCGATGACGATTGATGCCTATTTCATCCAGTCGGACAATCCGCCGACCGGCATGGGTGAACCCGCCTTCCCAGCGCTGGCCCCCGCGCTTGGCAACGCCATATTTGCCGCAACGGGCGAGCGGGTGCGCCGCCTGCCCTTGCGCGATCTGGGCTACTCACTGGCAATCTGACAGGTCGCCTTTGTTCAAAACGCATGGGCCTCGATCACGCCCATGCGGTTCTTGCTTTCCTGGCGCTGCCATTAACGACAGCTTGCGGGCGTCCGCTGTCTTCGACTGATAGCCAACGCCTGAGGGGTTGACCGCGCGGCCCTTGCCGTGGGCTAGACAAAGCGAGATTGCAAAACGAAAAACATTTCATAATGGAGTATATCTATAGAAATTAAGCTCTTATTTTCCGCCGCAACATCCTTCACCCATGAGGCGCTGGATTTAGGAGAGCGTGGATGGAACTGGCCCTGCAACAGACGGATCGAATTCGCCCGGTGGCGGCTCGCTTGACAAGCGAGGAGGAGGCGATCGCGACGGCGCGAACGCTGGCGAAACAATTTGCGGAATCGGCTTCCGATCGCGACATCGATCGACTGCTGCCGCATCATGAGCTTGACGCGCTGTCGCAATCGGGCCTGCTTTCGATCACGGTTCCCTCCGAATATGGCGGGCTCGATGTCTCCAATACGGTCCTGGCCGAGGTTACCGCCATTCTCGCCGAAGCCGATGGCTCGATCGGGCAGATACCGCAAAACCATTTCTACATTCTCGAAGCCTTGCGGACCGACGGGAGCGAAGAACAGAAGAAATTCTTCTTCGGCCGGGCGCTGGCCGGCGATCGGTTCGGCAACGCATTGTCCGAACGCGGCACCAAGACCGTCGGCCATTACAATACTCGCATCACCCGCGACGGGCTCGGCTACAGGATCAATGGCAGCAAATTTTATTCGACCGGCGTCATTTTCGCCGACTGGATCACAGTCTTCGCGCTGGACGAAGACGACCGGCTGACCATGTCTTTCGTACCGCGCGGCACCGAGGGCATCGAGATCGTCGATGATTGGGACGGGTTCGGCCAGCGGACAACCGGCAGCGGCACCACGATCCTCAGCAATGTCTATGTGCGTGCGGACGCTGTCGTCTTTCATCACAAGGGTTTTGAGCGGCCGACAATCATCGGTTCCGTCGGGCAGATCATCCATGCCGGCGTCGATCTCGGTATCGCCCGCGCGGCTTTCGCCGAGACCGTCGATTTCGTCAAAACATCGTCGCGTCCCTGGATGGATAGCGGTGTCGACCGGGCATCCGACGATCCCTTGACCATCGCCAAAGTCGGACAGATCGCCATCCGTCTAGAGGCGGCGACGGCTGTTGTCGAACGCGCCGGCCAGAAGGTCGACATCGCCCAGATCGACCCGAGCGAAACAAATGTGGTGGCGGCCACGCTTGCCGTCGCAGCCGCCAAGGTGCTGACGACGGAAATCGCACTGGAGGCATCGAACACCCTGTTCGAACTGGCCGGCACTTCGTCCGTCCGCGTCGGTGTCAATCTCGATCGTCATTGGCGCAACGCGCGTACCCACACGCTGCACGATCCCGTGCGCTGGAAATATCATGTGGTTGGCAATTACCATCTGAACGGCGTGACGCCGCCGAAAAACGGCGCGCTTTGAACCCTCAAGCAAGAAGGCCCATTCCGATACCGGAACGGGGCCCTCCTCATGCATCTTGGGAGGATGCTGATCAGCTATAGAGACTGACGGCCGGAATCTTGCCGTTCAACACGAACTCACCGACTTCCTTTGCCTTGTAGAACACCGGATCGTGCAGCGTGTGGGTGCGGACATTGCGCCAGAAGCGGTCGAACCGATAGTGCGACGCGGTGGAACGGGCGCCGGTCAATTCGAAGACGCGCGAGGTGACGTCGAGCGAAACATTGGTGGCGTGCACCTTCGCCGCATAGGCTTCCGCCGCCGCTTCGCCCCGCTCGCGGGCCGTAACTTCCCTGCCGCGCGACAGCGCCGCCTCAACGGCTTCCGCGGCGCTGTCGGCGAGTGCAGCCGAGGCTTTCAGCGCGGCGGTAAACTCCCCGACCCGCTCAAGGATATAGGGATCATCGGCAGCCTTCTCGACGCCGGATGTGATCCACGGCCGGGTTGTCGAACGAACATAGTCGAGCGCCGCCTCAAGCGCACCTTCGGCGGTGCCGAGGTAGAAATTGACGAAGACGAGCTGGATCAGCGGGGTATTGAAGGTCGAAAGCACCGGCGGCGGTGCATCCGGTTCGGAGGGCGGCGCAATGAAATCCTCCTCATAGACCGGAAAGTCGCGGAACTCGACGCTACCGCTATCGGAGAGCCGCTGGCCGATATTGTCCCAATCGTCATTTGTGACATAGCCCGGCCTATTGGTCGGCACCGCGAAACTGGCGATCTTGCCGTCGAGCGTGGCGTTGGCATTGACATAGTCGGAGATATGGGCCGCGGTCGAAAAGGATTTGCGGCCATTGAGCACATAGGTGTTGCCGCGCCGGGTGAGCTCCAGACCCGGATCACGCGGATTTACGGCAGCGCCCCAATAATAGTTCTTCGCCACCGTCTCGACGCCGAGCGCATCGGCGCGGGCGGCATCCTCGATCGCCCAATAGATATATTGGCTGTTGACGAAGTGATAGCCGAGAAGCTGGCCGAGCGAGCTCTCACCGCGCGCGATGATGCGTACCAGCTTCAGTGCATCGACCCAATTCAGTCCGCCGCCGCCGATCTGCGAGCCATGCAGCGCGTTCAGCAGACCGGAATTCTTAAGCCGGATGATTTCCTTCAGCGGCGGCAGCCCTTCGCGGTCGAGCTCGGCCGCATGCCTCGCGAAATCGGCGGAAATTTCCGCCGCGGTGGACAACAATGCTTCCCGTCCGGTGCTATGGGTGGTGGCGAAGACGACATTGGATTGGCTCATAGTGAACTCCTGATCCCTAGAGCGGTTCAGCGTTTCACGGAATCGCTTTCCCGCTCTATCCCTTTGTTTTTTTAGCAATTCCGGACGGAAAACCGCTTCGCACTTTTCCTGGAATTGCTCTCGAAATGATGATGCAGCGGCGCCGAAAAATGCGCCGCCGCACATGTCCTGTTGCACAGCTCAGAACAGCTTGTCCGGAATCCAGCTTGCCGTTGCTGCATCGCTGGTGCTGAAGGCCGGAATCTTGGCGGCCAGATCCTCGATGGTCTTGACGCCGGCAGCCCGCAGGCTGTCCTGGGTCAGAAGCGTCGGTTTGATGGTGATCTGGTGCGGAATCTCCTGGCCGGCGATCTGCAGAGCGGCCGCACGCACCGAGACGGCACCGACCACGGCAGGATTGGTGGCGACGGTCGCAACCCAGGGGCTTCCCGGCTCGGTGATCTCCTGGATATCGGCGGTCGAGACATCTGCGGAATAGATCTTGATCTTGTCGGCTATGCCAAGGTCGCCGGCTGCGAGCTTCACGCCGCGGGCGAACTCGTCATAGGGCGCAAAGACCACCTTGATATCCGGATTGGCCGTCAGCGCCGCTTTCGCCTGATCGGCGGTGCTGGTGGCGGTCGTGTCGCTGACATTGCCGAAACGCGCCTTTTCGACGACGCCAGGATTTGCGGCCTTGAACTTGTCCCAGACCTCGTTGCGACGATCGAGCGGTGCGAAGCCGGCGACATAGACATAGCCGGCGGCAAAGCTCTTGCCGTTGTCCTTCACCACCTGGTCGAGCGCCTGCTCAGCCAGTTCATGATCGCTCTGCTCGACCTGCGGAATCTTCGGATTGTTGAGATTGACATCAAAGGCGACGACCTTGACGCCTTTATCGAGCGCCTGCTGCACGACGTCGCCGAGCGATTCCGGCAGGCCGTGGTCGATGACGATACCGCTGACCCCAAGATTGACGGCCTGGAGAATCTGCTCGCGCTGCTCGGCTGCATCCTGGCGGCCGGGGAAGACGCGAAGATCGATACCCAGCGCCTTGGCCTGCGCTTCCGCACCCGCCTGATAGGCCTGGAAGAAATCGCCGGCGGAGATGTAGCTGATCAGCGCCAGCTTGACGCCGCCCTTGTCAAATGGCGCTGGCGCACCGGCGATACCGTCGGCATGGGCCGATTGCAAGAAGACGAATGGAATGACGGCGGCAGTCAGAGTGAGCTGTGCGAGAGATTTCATCGTCGTGTTCCTTATGATCGATCTGGAGCGTCGTCTGACAGGCAACGGGTTCCCGGCGACGCGTCAATCTATTAGAAATAATCTCTATATTTTTAGTAGACTAAATGATCTGATTTTTGCCGCTTCCGGAGATTCTTTGTTCCGCCTGCAGCTTTGTCCCGGAAATGACTGCCTGGAAGTTCAATCGCAGCCAGGGGCATTATCGGGCGAAACCGGAAAATGCTCTATGCCCCTGCTAAAAGTCGAAAACCTCACGCGCAGCTTTGGCTCGACCCGCGCGCTTGCCGATGCAACGCTCTCCATCGAGCGCGGCGAGATCGTTGCCCTGATGGGCGCAAACGGCGCCGGGAAGTCGACGCTGGTAAAAATATTATCCGGCTCACTTCCCGCCGATGGCGGCAGGATCAGCTTCAAGGGGAAGAGCTATGCCCCGGCAAACCCGGCTGAGGCGACAAAAGCAGGGATCGTCACTGTCCATCAATCGACCGATCTCGTCGGGCCTCCCGGCCTGACGGTCGCGGACGCGCTGCTACTCCATCGTTTCGCCGATCGTCGGGTGCCGTTTTTCGTCTCGCGCGCCGGCATCCGCGCCCGGGCACAAGCTGTACTGGATATCGCCGGCTTCTCCCTGCCGCTCGATCGAGATTTCGGCGATCTGCCGGCGGCGGACCGGCAATTGGTGGCGGTGGCGCGCGCATTGGCGGATCAGGCCGACCTGCTGATCCTCGACGAACCAACGGCAAGCCTCTCCGGACAGGAAAGCCGCCGCCTGTTCGATATTCTCCTGCGACTGAAGAGCCAGGGATTGGCGACCCTCTATATCTCCCATCGCACAGCGGATCTAGATGCGATCGCAGATCGCGCACTCGTCATGCGCGGCGGACAGGTCGTGGGCTCGTTTGTCCGCCCGATCGACTTTCCGGCGGCCATCGAAACCATGATCGGCCGCAAGCTGCAATCGGCGCGGCCGGGTACGCGCAGTATCGGCGGCAAGCCGGTCTTCGAAATGCGTCATACGCGCCTGCTGCCGAGCGCCATCCCGTTCGATCTTTCGCTGCACGAGGGCGAAGTCGTCGCCATTACCGGCGTGCTCGGTGCCGGAAAAAGCCGGCTCCTTTCGGCGATCTTCGGCCTTACCCAACTCATCGAGGGCGAAATGCGCCTCGATGGCAAACCCTATCGGCCGCAAAATCCAGCGCAGGCAATCGCCGCCGGCGTCGCCATGGCCGCGGAGGATCGACACCGCTCCTCGCTAATGCCTGCCGCCTGGCCCGGCAATTCGGTCGCCGGCACGATCAGCCTGCCCCATCTCGGCCGCTGGTATCCGAGCGGCCTCCTGTTCGGCAGCCGTGAGCGCCAGGAAGCGGAGAAGGCGATCGAGCGGCTACGGATCAAAGCCTCGGGGGCCCTTGCCTCCGTCTGGACGCTCTCGGGCGGCAACCAACAAAAGGTGGTGCTCGCCCGCTGGGAAGCAGAGCAAAGCCGGCTTCTGCTGCTCGACGAACCTTTCCAGGGCGTCGATGTCGGCGCCCGGCATGACATTATCCAGGCGATACGCCGCCGCAGCGATCGCGCCACGCTGATTGCCACCTCCGACCCGGAGGAGGCCTACGAGGTGGCCGACCGCATTCTCATAATCGACCGGCACAGCCTGAACCCCATTGCCGATGCGGCAAACCCACACGCTAACGAGGACATTCCGGCATGACATCCGTGGACAATGACAGCTTCCCGCAGCCGGCGGAACGGACCGAGCCGGTGTCCGCTGATCCGGCAATCGGCTGGTTAACCGGCGTCAGCGCCGTCCTGCGCTCCGGCGCGGTTTTCATCCTGCTCGCTCTCCTTATTATCGGCTTCACAGCCGCGCAGCCCGCCTTCATCAACATCAACAATCTCATGAGCATCCTGCAGGCGGTCTCCGTCGTTGCCATCCTCGGCGCCGGCGTCACGGTGACACTTGCCGTCGGCGGGTTCGACCTCTCGATCGGCGCAGTCGCCGCATCGAGCGTCATGGCGGCAAGCTACGCGATGATCGTTTGGCAGCTCGACGCCTATGCCACCGTGCCGCTGGTGCTCGCCTTCGGCGCCGTGATTGGTCTGATCAACGCCTTCATCATCGTCCGGCTGAAGGTGCCTGACCTCCTGGCCACGCTATCGATGATGTTCCTGCTGTCCGGCCTGCAGCTCATCCCGACCGCCGGACGCTCGATTTCCGCCGGGCTGATCCTGCCCGACGGCTCCAAGGCCGCCGGCAGCTACGATCCGCATTTCCTGCTGATCGGCCGCTACAGCCTGTTCGGCATCGTACCGGTCTCCGTCGTCTTGATGATCCTGGTCGCCCTGGTGCTGTTCGTACTGACCGAGCGGACCCGCATTGGCCGCCTGCTCTTTGCCACCGGCGGCAACGAGGTGGCAACCCGGCTTGCCGGAGCATCGACGACAAGGCTGAAGACGCTGGCCTATGTCATATCCGGCACACTTGCCTCGCTCGGCGGCATCGTCATCGCCGCCCGCGTCGGACGCGGCGACGTCTCATCCGGCGGTTCGCTGCTGATGGATGCGGTCGCCGCCTCGCTGATCGGCTTCGCTGTATTGGGCCTGCGCCGCCCGAACGTGCTTGGCACCATTGCCGGGGCTGTCTTCGTCGGCGTGCTGCTCAACGGACTGACGATGCTGAACGCCCCTTATTACACCCAGGATTTCGTCAAGGGCGCCGTGCTCGTCGGCGCGCTGGCCCTGACCTATGGCCTAGGGCGAAACGGCGAGCGCTGAACACGAGGCATCGCCGAAGAACTTTTCTCCCAACCAACGCCTTTTGGAATAGCGTTCCTCTTTATTTCACTAAATACATCTAATTTGTAGATTATAACGGAGAGGCATTCCATGAACCACGACCAGAAATCCGGCTTTGGACGCCGCGAGATCCTGAAACTCGCAGCCGTCGCCAGCGCAACGTTTGCAGGCGCCGGCCTTTTTGCCGGGCAGTCGGCTGCAGCCGACGATGACGGCTTGACGCTGAAGGGCAAGCGCATCGCCATCAGCGCCACGGGCACCGATCATTATTTTGATCTGCAAGCCTATAATGCTCAGATCGCAGAGGTGAAAAGGCTTGGCGGTGAACCGATCGCCGTCGATGCGGGCCGCAATGACGGCAAGCTCGTCGCGCAGCTTCAGACGCTGATTGCGCAGAAGCCGGATGCCATCGTCCAGATTCTCGGTACCCTCAGCGTCATCGACCCCTGGCTGAAAAAGGCCCGCGACGCTGGCATCCCGGTGCTGACCGTCGATGTCGGTTCCACGAATTCCATCAACAACACGACCTCGGACAACTGGGGCATCGGCAAGGATCTTGCCTTGCAGCTCGTCTCCGACATCGGCGGCGAAGGCAATATCGTCGTCTTCAACGGCTTTTACGGGGTCACCCCCTGCGCGATCCGCTACGACCAGCTCGTCAACGTCGTCAAGTATTTCCCCAAGGTGAAGATCATCCAGCCGGAGCTGCGGGACGTTATCCCGAACACGGTCCAGGATGCTTTCACGCAGATCACCGCGATCCTCAACAAATATCCCGAGAAGGGGTCTATCAAGGCGATATGGTCCGCCTGGGATATTCCGCAGCTTGGCGCGACCCAGGCTCTCGCGGCCGCCGGACGCTCGGAAATCAGAACCTATGGTGTCGACGGAAGCCCGGAAGTTCTGCAGCTCGTCGCCGATCCGAATTCTCCCGCAGGCGCCGATGCCGCCCAGCAGCCGGCCGAGATCGGCCGCACGGCGATCCGGAACGTTGCCAAGCTGCTGGCTGGCCAGACCTTGCCGCGCGAAACCTATGTACCCGCGCTGCTGGCCAACAAGACCAATGTCGCCGAGGTCACCAAGAAGCTCGGTATCGGCTGAACATTTGGCCCCTGATGCGGCGCGGCCGCGTCACCGCATTCCATTGGATCGATGAAATGACCGTAGCCACACCTTCGCAATCCGCAAACTCCAATGACCGCGTCATTCACTTTGATCGTATCGTGAAGCGCTTCGGCGGGGCGCAGGCGCTTGCCGGAGCCTCCCTCACCATACGTCGTGGCACGGTTCATGGCCTCGTTGGCCAGAACGGCGCCGGTAAATCGACGCTGATCAAGCTTCTGGCGGGATTGCACAGGCCGGACGAAGGGCGGATCGAGATCGAAGGCACAGCCTTCGATCATCTGACGCCACATCTTGCCGAATCTCGCGGAATCCATTTCATCCATCAGGACCGATTGCTGGTGCCGACCTTTACGGTCGGTGAGGCACTGTTTCTCGGTCGCGAACCTCGAATTGCCGGCACGCCACTTCTGGACCGCCGACGCATGAAGCGCCATGCGCGCGAAATTCTGGCCAATTATTTCGGGGTGGATCTGCCCAGCAACGTGCTGATCGGAGAACTTTCGACAGCGGAACGGCAGATCGTACAGATCACCCGCGCGCTCCTGAACCAGCCGAAGGTGCTCGTTTTCGATGAACCGACGGCGGCGTTGATCCGGCGAGAGGCCGACATTCTCTTCCGTCTGATCCGCCGACTGCGCGACGAAGGCGTGACGATCATCTACATCTCCCACTATCTCGGCGAGATCGAGGCGTTGTGCGATCATGTAACGGTGCTGCGCAACGGCCTCGACGTCGCCTCGGTGCCGATTGCCGAGACGTCGGCATCCGCCATCGCGCGTTTGATGGTCGAGCGCGACATCACCGAAATGTTCCCGAAACGGCACATCGAACTCGGCGAAGAGATCCTCAAAGTCGAGCGCCTGACCGCACCGAACCGTTTTGCCGACATCAGCCTCACGCTTCGCCGCGGCGAGATACTCGGCATCACCGGCCTTTTGGGCTCCGGCGCAAAGGATCTGGTGCGCACCTTGTTCGGGCTGGAGAAATCCGCTTCCGGTCGCATCGAAGTTGCGGGCAAGCCGGCACGACCGCTTGGTCCCGCGCAGGCGGTCGGCCAGCAGATCGCCTTGGTGCCCGAAGACCGTCGCGGCCACGGCGTCGCACTCGACCTGAGCCTTGCGGAAAACATTACGCTGTCGAGCCTTTCCCGCTACACGCGCTTCGGTTTTCTGGACCGGAAGCGCGAGCGCCGTGACACCGACGACCTCATCAAGAGGCTCCAGATCAAGGCTGAAGGACGCGACACGCTGGTGCGCACGCTGTCGGGCGGCAATCAGCAGAAGGTGGCGATCGCCAAATGGCTGAGCCGCCATTCCGAAATCTATCTCCTCGATGAGCCGACCGTCGGCGTCGATATCGGTTCGAAGGTGGAGATCTACACCTTGATCGGTGAACTTGCGGCTCGTGGGGCGGGGATCATCGTCCTCTCGTCGGATTTGCCGGAGCTGATCGGCATAACCGACCGGGTTCTGGTGCTGTTCCGCGGCCGGGTGGCCCGCGAATTCATATCTTCGGAAACCACAACGGATGAGGTGTTGGCGGAATCGACCGGCGCGTCGGAAGGATGGCGCCATGTCGGTTGACATTCAGTTCGCGCCCGCTGCTGACCTGGCCACCGAGGAAACTCCGAACCGCTCGGCCGGCAATGTCGCCGCCGCCGCCTTACGCTTCGGCTCGCTTATTGCCTTTGCCGTCATCCTTGCCGTCTTCTCGTTGACGGCCCCTTATTTCCTCAGCATCGGCAATATCGGAAATGTGCTCGGCCAGTCGGCCATCTCGGGCGTGCTCGCCATTGGATTGACCGTCGTTCTGATCGCCGGTGGCGCCAATGTGGTCACCGGCGGCATCGATCTGTCGCTCGCCGCCAACATGGGCCTCAGTGCAGCCGTCTATGCGAGCCTCCTGCAGCTTGGTTATGGCGATCCCATAGCGATCGCCGCGACCCTTTTCGTCGGACTGGCGATCGGCGTGGTCAACGCCGCCGCCGTCGTGCTGGCCGGTATCGTACCTTTGCTCGCCACGCTTGCCGTCATGAACATCGTTGCCGGTCTGGAACTCGTGCTGACGCAAAATACGGTCCTGCCGGCTTCGAGCGATTTTCTGACGGCGCTGTCCGCCTCCGACGGCTTCGGTATTCCGGTGCTTGCCTATGTGCTCCTCGGCTTTGCCGTGATTGCGGCGGTCATCGTGCAGAATACGCCACTTGGCCTGAGGCTTTATGCCGTGGGCGAGTTTCCGGATGCGGCACGTGCAGCCGGGCTGCCGCTCAAGCGCTTGCTTGCCGGCGCTTTCGTTGCGAGCGGATTGTGCGGCGGCATTGCCGGCATTCTTTCTGTCTCATATCTGAGCGGCAGCACCACCGGCTCCGGCGAAATGCTGCTGCCGGTCGTTATCACCGCTCTTCTCGGTTCGGTCTTCTCCCGTCGGCTCGTGCCGACGATTACCGGAACGCTGCTGTCGGCCTTGCTGGTCGGATTCCTTGTCAATGGCTTCCAGCTCCTCAATCTGCAAAGCACGCTGGTCAGCGGCATTCAGGGCCTCCTCATCCTCATCGTCGTTTCGGCGACGACATTGCTGCGCAAGCGGGAGATCTGACGGTGTCGCTTTCGAATTCAGCCCTTCCGTCGCAGACCCCAGCGCATCGTCCTCTCGCCATTCTGGCGCGCTATGGCTTGATCCTGGCGCTCGTCGTGGTCTTTGCGATTTTCTCCGCGACGACACCGACCTTTCTGACCCCGGCCAACCTCCAGAGCATTCTGGTCAACAATTTCACGTTGCTGGCCATCATTTCCATCGCCATGACCTTCGCCGTGTCTGCCGGCGGGATCGACCTGTCGGTCGGAACGGCGGTGGATTTTGCGAGTTTCGCTTTTGTGTCTCTCGTACTTGCCGGGCAACCGGTGGCGTTCGGCCTGCTCGCCGGTCTGGTGGCGGGAGCCGCGGTCGGTGCGTTTAATGCACTCCTGATTTCATGGATCGGGGTCTCGCCATTCCTTGCCACGCTCGGCACATTGTTCATCGGCCGCAGCGTGCAGCAATTGCTGACGAATGGTGGGAACCCGGTCTATCTGCCGCCCTCCGGGGTGCCGGAGGCCTTCCGCTTTCTTGGCCATGGCAGCATCGCCGGCTTTCCGGTTCCGCTCGCAATCGCCGTCCTCATCATCGTCGCCGCCATCGTGCTCTTTACGCGCATGCGCTTCGGCCGCGTGGTTCTTTCGATCGGCATCCAGCCGAGCGTCGTGCGTTATTCCGGCATCGGCCTCGGTGGCCACGTTGCCGTGACCTTCATTCTTGCCGGGCTGATCGCGGCCGTCGCAGGTCTCATTCTGACCGCGACCGTCACGGTCTACATTCCCTCCTCCGGCAATGCCTTTCTCCTCAACGCTATCGGCGCCACCTTCATCGGAACGACGCTCTCGCCGCTTAGCCGTCCGAATGTCGCAGGAACCGTTCTTGGCGTTCTGCTTCTCAGCATCGTTGCCAACGGCCTCTTGCTGACCGGCCTGAACTTCTACTGGCAACAGGTCGGCACGGGCACTCTCATCTTTGCCGTCCTCGCCTTCAGCTTCATCAACAGAAAAACCGTCGGCGCCTGAAACGGTGCTCGTCGAATATGCAGGAATAACGATATGAGTCGTGAAATCAGGCTGAACGCCTTCGACATGAACTGCGTGGGCCACCAGTCGCCGGGTCTCTGGCGGCATCCGCGCGATCAGTCGTGGAAGTACAAGGATCTCGACTATTGGGTCCATCTCGCCAAGACCCTGGAGCGCGGCAAATTCGATGGGCTCTTCATCGCCGATGTGCTCGGAGTTTATGATGTGCTGAACGGCAATGTCGACGCCGCCCTGCGCCATTCGGCACAGGTGCCCGTCAACGATCCCCTGCAGCTCATTCCGACCATGGCCTATGTGACAGAACATCTCGGCTTCGGGCTGACGGCATCACTCTCCTTCGAACATCCCTACACCTTCGCGCGCCGCATCTCGACGCTTGACCATCTCACCAAGGGCCGGATCGGGTGGAATATCGTCACCTCCTATCTGAACAGCGGCGCACTCAATATCGGCCAGGCGGCACAGACCAAGCATGACGACCGCTACGACCTCGCCGAGGAATATCTTGAGGTTTGCTACAAGCTCTGGGAAGGAAGCTGGGAAGATGGCGCTGTGGTGCGTGACCGCGAGACCGGCATCTTCACCCATCCGGAGAAAGTCCATCCGATCCATCATTCCGGCAAGCAATTTACCTTGCCGGGCATTCACTTGAGCGAGCCGTCGCCGCAGCGAACACCAGTGCTCTACCAGGCTGGTGCCTCCAGCCGTGGCAAGGATTTTGCCGGAGCCCATGCCGAATGCATCTTTGTCGCCGCGCCGTCGAAGACTGTGCTGAAGCGTTATGTTGCCAACGTCCGCGAGGCAGCCGCGCGGGTCGGGCGCAATCCGCGCGAGATCCTCGCCTTCAACCTGCAGACCGTGATTCTCGGCGAGACGGACGCGGAGGCAAAACGTAAGTTCGACGAATATCGCAAATACGTCTCCTATGAAGGCGCGCTGACACTGATTTCCGGCTGGACGGGTATCGACTTCGGCCAGTTCGCGCCCGATGAACCGCTTAGGCACCGCTATACCAACGCCCTGCAATCGGCGGTCGAGACCTTCACCACTATTGATCCGGACAAGGTCTGGACGGTGCGCGAGATGGCGGACTGGGTCGGCATCGGAGGCTTCGGCCCGGTCTTCGTCGGCTCGCCACAAACCGTCGCCGACCTCCTGCAGGAATGGGTCGAGGATACGGATGTCGACGGCTTCAACCTTGCCTATGCGGTGACACCGGAAAGCTTCGAGGATGCCGTTGATCTGCTTGTGCCGGAACTGCAGAAACGCGGCGTCTACAAGACCGAGTACCGCTCGGGAACATTGAGAGAAAAACTCGGTGGCGCGGGCCCCCGGCTGCAAGCACCTCATCCCGGCGCCGCCTACCGCAATCTACAGAAGGGGCAGATCGTGAGAGCCACGGCCGGCTGAGGCTCCATCCATCACCGATTATGGTTGGACACGGCGACGATATAACAGTGATGACATTCTGCATGGTGCGTCGCCGCTGTAGCGTGTAAAATGACAAATGCGTAAGCGCTTAGTGTATAGCCGAAGCCAAAGTCCGAGTCGCGCGTTTCAACCCGTTGAATAAGTAGCCGCGGATCATGGAACTTATCGTCGCCCTTGGCCTGATCGTCTTTAAGGTCGCGTTTCTGATTGCGGCCCTCCTGCTGCTGCCCTTGCCGCTAACCTGGCTGGAACGCAAAATCGCCGGACATATGCAGCAGCGGATGGGGCCGATGCGTGTGGGGTGGCACGGACTACTGCAGCCGATGGCCGATGGGATCAAGCTCTTAACCAAAGAGGATCACATTCCCGCCGAGGCCGACCGCTTCCTGTTCAAATTGGCCCCCATCCTCGCGCTTGTCCCACCCTTTGTGGTATTCGTCGCGATCCCCTTCGGCGAAACCGTCTCGGTCCTCGGCGCCAAAATCACGCTCTACGCCTCCAATATGAACGTGGCAATCCTTTTCGTTTTCGCGGTGATCGGGATCGAGGTGTATGGCGTCATCTTCGGCGGCTGGGCCGCTAACAGCAAATATGCTGTCCTGGGCAGCCTCAGGACCTGCGCACAGATGATCAGCTATGAGATCCCGATGGGATTCTCGGTCATTGGCGTGGTGATGCTCGCGCAATCCATGAGCCTGCTCGAGATCGTGCGAGCGCAAGCCGATGTCTGGAACATCGTCTATCAACCGATTGGCTTCTTCGTGTTCTTCGTCGCCGGACTGGCCGAAGCGCAGCGCATTCCTTTCGATCTGGCGGAAGCGGAAGGCGATCTGGGGGCCGGGTTCCATACCGAATATAGCGGGATCCGCTTTGCGTTCTTCATGATCAGCGAATATGCCATCATGTTGCTGGTGTCGGTACTGGTGGTGATCCTATTCTTCGGCGGCTGGAACGGCATACTGATCCCCCTGCCACCGCTCCTCTGGTTTCTGCTCAAGGTGGCGTTCTTCGTCTATCTGTTTATATGGCTCCGCTTCACTTTCCCCCGCTACCGCTACGACCAACTGATGGCGATCGGATGGAAAGTCTTGCTTCCTCTGTCGATCGCGAACATAATTATAACAGGGATGGCTTTCTTTTAGGGGCCAAAGCGGCTCCGCAGCGGGGCGGCAATGTCGCGCGCACAAAACACACTCGGAACATGGATCGGCTGGGCATTCTTCGCCGACCTGGCGAGAGCCTTGGTTTTGACTTTCGGCTACATGTTCTCCAGATCCGTGACCATGCAATATCCCGACAAGGAAAAATGGTTGCCCTACTCGCGCTACCGCGGGCATCACTTCCTGACGCGCGACGACAAGGGCGAGATCAAATGTGTGGCCTGCGAGCTCTGCGCACGGATTTGTCCCTGCGACTGCATCGAAGTCGTCCCCTACGAGGATGAGAGGGGCAATCGTCACCCCGCGAAATTCGAGATTGACACGGCCCGGTGTCTGTTCTGCGGGCTGTGCGAGGACGCCTGCCCCGCGGACGCCATCGCGCTTGGCCAGCAGTACGAATTCTCGAGCTTTTCCTCCCGTGACCTGGTGATCGGGCGCGACGATCTGCTCGGCAAGCCGGGCAAGGCAACAACCGGCGGCGGCGTCGTCACGGCGCGGCTGAACACCCAGCAGGGCGTTCTGGTCGAGACGAGCGAGCCGCAGGGTTATAACTGGTGGCGGAATATCCGGCGAACGTGAACGCCTGCGTCAAGCCGGAGCGTGCAGACAGGAGGCTCAGATGCATGTTTGCCAAATCTTGAAGAACAAATCTCTCGAACTCATCTCGATCAGGCCGGATCGGCCGATGGTGGAAGCCCTACGGTTGTTTCGGGACAACAACATCGGCTTCGTGGTCGTCGGCCGTAAGCCTGGGGAATGTCTGGGCACGCTGTCGGAGCGGGACTGCTGCAATGCAGTGGCTGAATACGGAACCGAGGCGCCCATGATGCGGGTCGCTGACATCATGAACCGCAAAGTGGCGACCTGTTCGACAGAGGATTTGCTGCCCTATGTGATGGCGGTCATGACCAAACGACGTACGCGCCATGTGTTGGTCATGGAAGGCAGCACCCCTATCGGCGTTGTCAGCATCGGCGACGTGGTTAAGCACCGGCTCGACGAATCGCTGCACAACGAGCAGGCGCTGCACGAATACATTGCCGGGGTCGGTTATCATTGATGTTGCAGGCCCTAGGTGCTGACGCGGCGCCTAGGGCAAGCCGTCGATGGGGCTCATCATGCCTCGCTCAGACGTCAGGTCTCGCCTCGACGACGGCGACGGTTGGAATCTGAAAGCCCGCGTGCGCCTTTCGAACCTCCACCGGACAAGGGTATTCACCCCGTCGCATTAGCCTGTTGAGACGTAGCGCTCGGTAGTTTTCGGGAACGAACACGAGGCCCGTGGGGAAACGTCTGTTGACTTTGAGCTTCGCCGTCAATTCGCCTTGAGCGGATCGCACGACCACCTGATCGCGATCCGAAAGGCCAAGTTGAGTGGCATCCTGTACACTCATCTCGACATAGGGATCGTCTGCGACCGTATTCAGGATCTCCGAACGTTCGGAAAGATATCCATTGTGGAACAGGCAGTCGCCGGTCACCAGCATGAGTCGGTCGGCTGCTTTCGGGGCCGGCGCCGGCGCGAAGAACTCGTTAGCCGGCTCAGGCGGCGGCGCCGCTTTGGTGAATGTACCGTCGGCGCCAAGCCCGTCCTGCGTCAATCCCTGGTAGGCGGGAACCAGGTGAGCGATCTCGGCAAAAATTTCACTTTGCGTCGATGGCTGCAGCGATCGGTTACGCAGCGCCGCAACGAAGTCGAAGATCGCCAGATTGCCGCGTGCCTCGAAGGCCGGCTCGCGGAATTTGCGGACCGTTTGCATCCGGCCTTCGTTGTTGGTGAAGGTGCCGGTTTCCTCACCATAGCCTGCCGCCGGCAGGACGACCTCCGCCAGGCCCGCCGTATCCGTGAGGAAGGTATCCTGCACAATCAGAAGATCGGTGGCGCCAAGCGCCCGCGCCACGAAATCCCTGTCGGGATAGGCGATCAGGGGGTCGCTTCCGGCGATGTAAAGCGCACCCATTGCCCCACCAACGCAGAGCTCCAGCATGGCGTCGAGACCCGCGCCGGGTTCAGATGGGATTTCGGTACCCCAGTTCCGCGCAAGCGTTGCGCGCGCCGCATCATCGTCGAGCGCCCGCAACCCCGGTAGAGCCGCTGGCAGAACCCCCATATCCCAGGCGCCCATCTGATTGGCACGGTCGAAGAGGAACTGCATGGCAGGACCCTTGCCGAGCAGGTGGAGAACCACAAGCAGGTTGTTGAGCTGCTGCAGCGTCGCTCGCGCCTCGGATGATCTTAGGAGATCGACGCTGACAAACACGGTGACGCTCTTGCCTTCCTTGAGCGCGTTGGCCAGACGATCCGGCCCGTCACCGGCAGTGCTCGCCGCCGGCCTGCCGATTGTTGCACTGAAGTTCGCAAGAGCATCGCCCGGCAAGGTCTGATCGGCGGCCGCCACGAGTTCGGCTACCACTGCCGCTAGGCTCGCCGCTTCTCCGCCCGGGGGAGCGCGAACGACCACCCTGGCATCGGCGTCCAGACGGGATGGCCGCGCCGAAAGCATGAGCAATCCGGTATGCTGCCGCCGCGCGACGTCCCGCAGCAGGTATTCGGTCACCGGGTTCTCTTCGGTGACGTTGCCGCCAACGATGAGCACGCAGTCGTTGCCGATCACGTCGTCGAGCGGTGCGCGGCTGTAGAAGCTTGCCGACAATGGTCCCAGTATATCGAAGGGCGTGGACCAGCGGCTCGAGCAGTCAATGTTATTGGTGCCGAACACGGTCCGCATCAGCTTCTGGAACTGATAAAGCACCTCATTCGGCAAGCGCGGCGAGGCGAGCCCCGCGGCAGCCTTGCTCTCGACGGCCGACAGCCGAAGGCGCAGATAGTCCCCCGCTTCGTCCCAGGAGACCGGCACCAGGGCGCCATCACGACGGATCATCGGCCGCTTGATCCGGTCCTGGCTTGCGACGAAATCGAGGCCGAAGCGTCCCCGCACGCAGAGCGTTTCGCGGTTGAGCCCCTCGTCCCATTTCGAGCGCACCCGCATGAACTCGCCCTTGCGCGTGCCCACCGTTAGCTGGCAACCGGTGCCACAATGCGGGCAGATCGTGTCGGTCTCGACCAGATCCCAGGGCCGCGCCTTGTAGCGATAGGGGAAACTCATCAGCGCGCCGACCGGGCAGACCTCGACGCAATTGCCGCATTGATCGCAACTCGCAAGACTCCCCTCGAAGCCGGTGACGGCGGTATCCATGCCTTTTTCGACGGTGCCGAGCGCGACCGCGCCGACGACCTCCTCACACATCCGGACGCAGCGCTGGCACTGGATGCAGCGGTTGACGTTCATGATGATCACCGGGCTCAAACGGATGTCCTTGGAGTGGAATACACGTTTGTCATCGCGGAACTGACTTTCGCGGGGTCCATAGGCCATCACCATATCCTGAAGCTCGCATTCACCGCCCTTGTCGCAGATCGGGCAGTCGAGGGGATGGTTGGCGAGCAGCATGTCGAGCATGGAAGAGCGCGTTTCTTCGATGAGCGGCGTGTTCGTCCGCACCACCATGCCATTGGCGACTGCGGTGGCGCAGGACGGCTGCAGCCGCCTGAGCCCTTCGATCTCCACCAGACACATGCGGCAGGAGGCCAGCGCCGGCAGGCGCTTCAGATAACAGAAGGTCGGGATGTCTATGCCCAAACCCTGCGCAACCTGCAGCACGGTCGAGCCAGCCTCGACTTCCAGCGTTTGTCCATCGATCGTAATGCTAACCATACGTCCTCGCAGCACTATCCCAGCGCACTCCTTCAGTGAAGGGGCACCTTTGCTCCTCGATATGGGCAATGAACTCATTGCGGAAATGCGTGAGCGCTGCCCGCAATCCCATCGCGGCGCCATCACCCAGGGCACAGAACGTGTTGCCGAAAATGCCTTTGCAGAGCATGTCCAGCTGCTGGAGATCGCCGGGAGCGCCCTCGCCTGCCTCGATCCGGCGCATGACTTTCACCGCCCAGTTCAACCCTTCCCGGCATGGCGTGCACTTGCCGCAGGACTCATGGTGGAAGAACTCGACGATCCGGGTGGCGACCTTGACCATGCAGGTCGAGTCGTCGATCACGATAACGCCGGCCGAACCGAGCATCGAGCCGACGGCGGCCAGCGAGTCGAAATCCATCGCGACTTCCAGCCCGCTCTCCGGGATCACCGGCGCCGAGACCCCGCCAGGGATCACAGCCTTGATCCTGCGTCCCGGCAGCGGGCCACCGGCGTGGTCCTCGACCAGCTCGCGCAACGGTATGCCCATCGGTAATTCGTAGAGGCCGGGTTTGCGTACCTGCCCGCTGAGGCAGTAGAGCTTCGGACCGGGGCTCTTGTCCGGACCGATGCCCCGGAACCAGTCCGGCCCCCGCATGACGATGTGCGGCACGCAAGCGAGCGTCTCAACATTGTTGATCACCGTCGGGCTGGCGTAGAGCCCGGCCACGGCCGGAAATGGCGGTTTCAATCGCGGCTGCGCCCGCTTGCCCTCGAGCGACTCGAGCATCGCGGTCTCCTCGCCGCAGATATAGGCGCCGGCGCCACAGTGAATGTGTATCGCGAAATTGAAATCCGACCCCAGAATGCCCTTTCCGAGATACCCCTTTTCGCAAGCCTCGGCGATCGCCCGCTCCAGGCGACGGATCGCCGTCACATATTCTCCGCGGATGTAGACATAGGCGATCTCGGCCCCGATCGCGTAGGCGCTCACCGCCAGCCCCTCGATGAGTTGATGCGGGTCGCGCTCCATGATGATCCGGTCCTTGAAGGTGCCCGGCTCGCCCTCGTCCGCATTGCAGCACAGATATTTCGGCTTGTCGCCCCGCTTCGGCACGAAGCTCCATTTCATGCCAGTGGGAAATCCGGCACCGCCGCGACCGCGCAGGTTGGATTGTTTGACGAGGTCGATGACCGCGTCAGGTGTGTATTCCCGCAATACCTTGGCCAGCGCCTGATAGCCGCCGCCGATCTCATAGGCCGACAGCAAATGGCTGTCCGGTACGTCGATATTTTTGAGAAGAACCGGCTCGAACATGTCGCTACTCTCCCGGCGGTCGCGTAGAGGCGTTCTCGACGCTCACTGCCCGCCCCACTGTCGCCCGGAGGCTCTCCAGGAGCGCATCTATCCGCGCGACATCGAGGTCGCCGTGGTAATTGTCGCCGACCTGCATCACCGGAGCCATCTCGCAGGCACCGAGGCACTCGACCGTCGAAAGCGTGAACAGCCCGTCGGCGGTGGTCTCGCCCTTCCTGATCCCCAGCACCGTTTCCAGATGCTTCAGCAGGTCTTCGGATCGGCGCAGCATGCAGGAGACGTTGTCGCAGAGCTGGAGGTGGAATATCCCAACCGGTTCTGTATGGAAGAGCGTGTAGAAGGTCGCAAGCTCGTAGACCCAGATCCGCTCGACACCGAGGATATCGGCGACCTCCTCCAGCACCGGGCCGGGCAGATGACCATGCTCTTGCTGTGCGATCAGCAAGGCGGGCATGATCGCCGAGCGCTGGTCGGGATAGCGCGTGGCTGCCTCTTCGATCTTTTCGCGCATGGTCATCGCCTCTAAATCCTTACTACTTGTCCACCTCCGCCATCACGGGGTCGAGGCTGCCGAGCACGGCGATCATGTCCGCCAGGTAGCGGGCGTTGGTGACCCCGAAGAGCGCCTGAAGGTTGACGAACGAGGGTGCCCGCACCTTCATGCGGAACGGCTTTGGCGACCCGTCGCTGATGATGTAGAAGCCGAGCTCACCCTTTGGCGCTTCGATCGCCGAATAGACCTCGCCCTTCGGCACTTTGAAGCCGTAGGCCGACAGATCGAAATGCTGGATGAGCGCCTCCATCGAGCAGTGCACCCGATCCTTGTCCAGCGGGAAGGCGATCGTCGGCATGTCGACCTGGAACGGCCCTTCGGGCATCTGCTCGATGCACTGTTCGACAATCCGGATGCTTTCGCGCATCTCGTCGACCCGGCACCGCCAGCGGGCGTAGCAATCGCCCTCTTTGCGGGTGATGACGTTGAAATCGAGCCGATCATAAATTTCGTAGGGTTCGTCGCGCCGGATGTCCCAGTCGACGCCCGAGGCGCGCAGGTTCGGGCCGCTCAGGCCGAGATCGATGGCGTCTTCGGCGGAGAGCACCCCGACCCCTTTCGTGCGCTTGAGGAACACCCGGTTATTTTCGAGCAATCGCTCATAGTCGCGAATCCGGTTCGGGAAGATGTCGCAGAACTCCCTGATCTTGGGAAGGAAACCGTCAGGCAGGTCCTCACGCACCCCGCCAACCCTGCAGAAGGACGTGTGCATGCGCGCACCGCTAATCATTTCCAACAGATCCATGATCATTTCGCGCTCGCGCATCACGTAAAGCAACGCGGTCATGGCACCGAGGTCCATCGGCAACGCGCCGGTAATCAGGAGATGGCCGGAGATCCGCGCCAGCTCGGCCATCATCACGCGGATATACTGCGCCCGCAGCGGTGCTTCTATGCCGAGGAGTTTCTCCACCGCCAGCGCAAAGGCCAGGTTGTTCGAAGGCGGGCAGAGATAGTCGAGCCGGTCGGTCAGCGGGAAAATTTGAGTGTAGGTGAAGCTCTCCGCCAGTTTTTCGGTACCGCGATGGAGGTAGCCGATATGCGGGTCCACGCGTTCGACGTACTCGCCATCCAGTTCGAGGACGAGCCGAAGAACCCCATGAGTGCTGGGGTGCTGCGGGCCGAGGTTGAGAAGCACTTCCCTGGTATTGAGCGCTTCGCCTTCTGGCCTGCTGAGCTCGGTGACTTCGGTCATCTCAATTTTCCGGCGTCAAACGGCCTCCCTTACGGAATGTCTCTGGTGGCGAGGTCGGGCTGTGTTGGCGGCGGACCTTCGGCACCAAATGGATTCAACTTGTCCTTGTAGCCACGCAGGGGAAAATCCTTGCGCTGGGGAAAGCCCTCGAAGCCCTCCCACATATAGATCCGGCGCAGATCAGGATGCCCCTCGAACCTGATGCCATACATGTCCCAGGCCTCGCGCTCATGCCAGTTGGCCGTGCGCCAGACTGCCGTGACCGAGGGGACCTGTGGGGGATCGCCAAGCCGGCACTTGATGCGAACACGCCACCTGTTGGGTAGCGAATAGAGGTGGTAAACCGCCTCGAACCGAGGCGTTTCAGGATAATGATCAACCCCGCAGATGTCCGAAAGGAAATTGAACTGCAGCGCCGGATGGTCTTTCAGAAAACGGCAGAACCCGACGATCTCCGTAGGTGGAACAGCAAAGGCATGAATGCCGTGCACGGCGCCGAGATCCTCGATTGCTCCCCCGAAACGCTCCATGATCAGAGTGCAATTGAGAGGCGGCTCCACGCTCATGACGTTGCAACCCGATCGAGAGGCGTCCCGGCCAGCGCGCGGGACCTCTTGATCTTCTCTTGAAGCAGAAGGAAGCCATGCATCAGCGCCTCAGGCCGGGGCGGACAGCCCGGCACATGCACGTCGACGGGCACGAAGGTTTCCGACCCCTGCACCACGGCGTAGGTGTTATAGACCCCGCCGGAAATGGCACAGGTGCCCATTGCGATCACCCAGCGCGGTTCCGGCATCTGGTCATAAAGCCGCCGCACGACCGGCGCGAATTTCCGGGTGACTGTGCCGGCGATAATCATCACGTCGGACTGGCGGGGCGACGGCCGGAAGACCACGCCGAACCTGTCGAGATCATAGCGCGCGCACCCCGCCGAGATCATCTCAATGGCGCAGCAGGCAATTCCGAAGGTCTCGGGCCACAGCGCCGACCTTCGGCTCCAGCCGATAATGCTGTCGGCCGTGGTGAACAGCACGCTATCGCGCATCGCGTTGTTTACGCCTCCCATTCCAGCGCTCCCTTCAGCCAAGCGTAGGCGAAGCCCACGAGAAGCAGCAGCATGAAGACGAACATTTCGACATAGCCGACCAGCCCGATCTCTTTCAGGACGACGGCCCAGGGAAAGAGAAACATCGCCTCGACATCGAAGACGACCAGCAGGATCGCAAGGATAAAGAACTGCACCCTCAAGCGGCCCCCGGCGGCCTCGCCCGCCGCGTCCATGCCGCATTCATAGGGCATGTTCTTCGCCGGATAAGGATTTGACGGGCGCAGTAGCGAGGAGACGAACAGCGTCCCCCCCGCCACCAGAACAACTCCAGCGACCATGAAAAGAACCGGCAAGAATTCCATTGCAGTCATATCGCACTGCACCGGTCACCCAACTGGGGCTTTCCTCGGGCGGAAATCGGCCTCGTTTGAGACCCGTCGTGCGGTCGCCCGGGAAGTGGCTTGGGCAATCCTTTCTTGAACTGTCAGTTTATTCCGTCGGGCGAATCATTGCAAACTCAATCGATCAGCCGCCGAATACCGAGTGTTGGGCAAGTCTTAGAAACCACGATGGAAATAGGCCAATACCGATGGTGCCGGCGGCGGTGAAGGCGAGCGTGGCGCGCACCAGGGGCGTCAGCGCCGGGGCGAAGGCCCTCTCTGGCTCGCGCATATAGATCAGCATGACGATACGGATGTAAAAGTAGGCGGCAACGACACTCAGCAGCACTGCGATCACCGCCAGCATAACGAAACCTCGATCGATAAGCGCGACCAGCACGTAGAACTTGGCGAAGAATCCGGCCGTCGGCGGAATGCCGGCGAGCGAGAAGAGATAGAGCAGCATCAGCAGCGCAAGCCCGGGATGCGACTTCGCCAAACCCGCATAATCTTCGATGACCTCGCCCGAAAAATCACCATTCCGCATCATGATGACGGTCGCGAAAATTCCGAGATTCATGAATGAGTAGATCAATAGGTAAAGCATCACGCTGGCGATCCCGTCCGGACCACCGGCCACGACGCCGAAAATGGCGAACCCGGCATGGGCGATGCTGGAATAAGCAAGGAGGCGTTTGAAGTTATCCTGCACCAGCGCCACGAAACTGCCGAGTGCCATCGTCGCCACCGCAATGACTGCAACGATGATCCAAACGTCTGAGGCTGCGACAAGAGGGTTGAGGAACACCCGCAGGATCACCGCGAATCCCGCCGCCTTTGGGCCGACCGACATGAAGGCGGTGATCGTCGTCGGCGCGCCCTCATAGACGTCCGGCAACCACATGTGGAATGGGACCGCGCCGACTTTGAAGACCAGCCCCGCGACGATGAAAACCACCGCGAGCAGCAATCCGGGATCGAGCGGATTACCGGTCACCGCCGCAGCCATCCCGTCCAGCTGCGTCGTACCGGTGAGCCCGTAAACCAGCGAAACGCCGTAAAGGAAAATCCCGGTCGAGACCGAGCCGAGGATCACGTATTTGAGCGCCGCTTCGTTCGACCGGCGCTGCTGCCGCAGGAAGCCGGTCAGCACATAGGTGCAAAGCACCATCAGTTCGAGGCCGACATAGATCGACAGAAGATCGGTCGCCGAGGCCAGGATCATCATTCCCGAAAGCGTAAAGAGCAAAAGGACATAATATTCGCTGCTCCCGATCCCTTCGATATCGGCATATTTTCGTGAAAGGAGGAATGTCAGAACGGTGACTAGGTAAAACACGAGCTTGAAGAAGACTGCGAAGCGGTCGGCGATAAACATACCAGCGTAGGCAGGCCGGACCTCGTTTGCCAGCAGAAGCGTAACCAAAGCAGCGATTGCCACGAGCGCAACGGAAGCCCAGACAAGGAAATATTCCTGTTCCTTCCTGACAAGTTGTCCCAGGATCAGCAGGATGCAGGCCCCAGTGACGACCACGATCTCGGGCAAACTCGCCAGGATCGACTGGAGAAGCGCAGCGTCGGTCATTGGCCGCCCTCCTTACCGTGCACCTGCGCCAGCAGATGCTGCACCGAGACATCGATGATGTTGAGAAAGGGTTTCGGATAGAGCCCGACCCAAAGCACGAAGACGGCTAGCGGCAAGATCGCAGCCATCTCGCGCGCATTCACGTCACGTACCTTGAACCGGACGCCGACGCTGGGCGGACCGAGTGCGACTTTCCCATACATGCCGAGCAGATAGGCGGCACCTAACAATGCACCCAAAACAGCAGCCGCGCCGGCGGCCAGGTTGGCCGCAAACCCGCCTGACAACACTAGCAACTCGCCCACGAATGAATTCGTGCCCGGCAGCGCCATCGACGACAGGGTGAACAGCGCAAGAAACGCGGTATAGACCGGCGCCACCTTCATCAACCCACCATAATCCGCAATGCTGCGCGTGTGGGTGCGCTCGTAGATCAGGCCGACGAAAAGAAACAACGCGCCCGTCGTCATGCCATGATTGAACATTTGCAGGATGCCGCCCTCGAGCCCGTGGAGGTTCAGCGTAAAAATTCCCAGCGTCACGAAGCCCATGTGACTGATGCTGGAATAGGCCACGAGCTTCTTCAGATCGTCCTGCGCCAGCGCAAGCAACCCGCCATAGACGATCGCAAGCGCCGAAAGCGAAAGCATCAACGGCGAATAGTACACCGACGCCTGCGGTAGCATCGGCAGGGAAAACCGCAGGAATCCGTAGGCGCCCATCTTCAGGAGCACACCGGCTAAGATGATGCTGCCCGCCGTCGGCGCCTGCACATGGGCGTCCGGCAGCCAGGTGTGGACGGGGACCATCGGTACCTTGACCGCGAAGGCAATCAGGAAAGCGAAGAACAGCCAGGACTGGACCCGGAACGGCAAATCCTGCGCGGTGAGGGCGAGGATGTCGAAGGTCTTGCCGCCGTGGAAATAGAGCACGATGACACCGATCAGAAACAAAAGGCTGCCCGCAAGCGTGTAGAGGAAGAATTTGAATGCCGCATAGACCCGGCCGTCGCCGCCCCAGACGCCGATGATCAGGTACATCGGGATCAGCATCGCCTCCCAGAAGACGTAGAACAAGAACAGGTCGAGCGCGCAGAACACCCCCAGCATCAGCGTCTGCATGACCAGCAGACTGACCATGAACTCCTTTACCTTGCGGTCGATCGCGACCCACGAGGCGAGCACGCAGATCCAGCCCAACAGAGCGGTCAGGAATACGAAGAGCACGCTTATTCCGTCGATGCCAAGCGCATAGGTGATCCCGAGTGCGGGCACCCACGGGCGTGTCTCGGTGAACTGCATCGCGTGGCTGGTGGTGTCAAAGCCGGCCAGCATGGCGATAGAGAAAACGAGGTCGAGGACGGTGACGCAGAGCGCCGTCCACCGCACCGCATCGTCGCCACGCAGAAACATCAGAACCGCTGCCCCCGCGGCAGGCGTGAATACGATGAAGCTGAGGAGCGGGAACCCCATGCCACCCCCCTACCGCCAGGCCACGGCGAAGACGACGATGGCTGCGGCCACACCAACGATCATCGCCAGTGCGTAATGGGTGACGACGCCGGTCTGCAGCTGTCGCAGTCGCCCGCCGCCACGCAGGATCGTGCGGGCAACGCCGTTCACGACTGCGTCCACGCCGGCAAGATCGATCCGCAGTCCCGCTCGCGCCGCGCCATGCAGGAAGGGCAGCGCCACGGTCTCGGATAGGTCGCTCACCGCCTTTTCGTAGCGCGCCAATGGTTTTTCGGCGAGCCATAGGAAAAGCCGCGCGCCTTTGCGATAGAACCAGTCGGTGTCGATGCTGATCGTGTTCTCGGGGTCGAGCGCCTTGAGGAACAGTAGGAATCCCAGCGCGGTGAACATCAGCAGGCCGAGACTCTCCGTGACATGCAGGCCCGTGTAGGGTTCGAAGTCGACCGGATAGGGCAGAAGCGCATAAAGCGGCTGGGGGAACACGCCGATCGCAATGCAGAGCACCGCCGCCATGGCCATCGCAACCAGCATGTTGCGCGGAGGCTCGCGCGCCTCAAGTTTCCGATCCGTGCCGAAAAACATGTAATACGGGAGCTTCAACCCGGTGTGCAGGAACGTTCCCGACGAGGCCATCGTCAACGCCAGCACCACCAGCGCCCGATGATCCTCTCCAGCGGCTGATATCACCATCGATTTGGTGACAAAGCCCGAGAAGAACGGAAATGCCGAGATCGCGAATGCGCCGACCATGTAGAGTGCCACCGTCACCGGCATGGTCTTGTAGAGCCCGCCGAGCTCGGTGAGCTTGCGCCGCCCGGTGACGTAGATCACCGCCCCGGCCCCCATGAACAGCAGCGCCTTGTAGAGGATATGCGCAAAGGCATGGCTGGCGGCTCCGTTCACCGCCATCTCGGTCCCGATGCCGATCCCCGCCACCATGTAGCCCACCTGGCTGACAATGTGATAGGCCAGCAGCCGCCGGCAGTCGTTCTCCAGCACAGCATAAACCACACCATAAAGCGCCATCACCGTGCCGAGCCAAACCAGAAGCTCGGTGCCCGGAAACGCCCGCGCCAGGACGTAGACGGCGGTCTTGGTGGTAAAAGCACTCAGGAACACCGCCCCGGTGACGGTCGCCTCCGGATAGGCATCGGTCAGCCAAGCGTTGAGCGGCGGCACCGCCGCATTGAGGATGAATCCGGCGAGGATCAGATAGGCGCCGATGCCCATCCCGCCGTCGATCGGCCCCCGCTCCATCGGACCAAAAAGCAGCGAGCCGGTCGCAAGCCCGTTTAGAATGATGCCGCCGAGCAGAACGACGCCGCCGGTGATATGGACCATGAGATACCGGAACCCTGCCCGGATCGCGGGTCCGCCGCGCTGCGCGAAAACCAGGTAGGCAGACGCGAATGCCATGGCTTCCCAGAACATGTAGAGGGTCAGGTAATCACCGGCGAATACCACGCCGAGTGCGCCGCCGACGTAGACGAAGGCCGCCACGTGCTGGCCTGCGTCCGTCAGATGCAGCGCATAAACCATGCCGATCAGCGCCATGATGGTGAAAACGGTAGCGAAGACGATGCTCAGCTTGTCGACTTTCGCGATCAGGATTTCCTGGCCGATGAACCGCGCCTCGCCATAGCTGCCCGGCTGGATCGTGAGTACGACAAGGATCGCCAGCGCCGGGATCAGCAGCAGATAGGCCTTGCGGATAGACCCGCTGAGGAACGGGATCGGCACAGCGCCGATAATGAAGAGCAGGGCCGGATGGATGAAGTCAGTCATAATAATCCTCGCGCCGCATCAGCCCGACCCGATGACCGAGGAATTTGGAAACGAAGATGAGCAATATGCAGGAGGCGAAGCCATAGACGGCGGACCAGCCAGGCAGCCGGTCCCACAGGTATTCGGCGTGTTCGCGCGTGACCAGAAAGTCAGCCGCGACGATGAGAATGAGCACCAGATAGAACAGTTGGCGCCGCCGCCTCGCATAGCCTTCGTCACCAAAGAAATCGATGAGACGCTTGATCATCTGACCACTCCATCCGCCAGGGTGAGGAAATAGCCGGGAAAGATGCCCATCAGCACCGACAGGATCGCGGTCGCAACGAGCGGGATGGTGACCATCGGAATTTCACGAACCGTCGTCGGGCTTTCCTGCGCCTCCGTCCCGAAAAAGGCGGCATAGCTGACCGGCAGGAAGTAGGCCGCGTTCAGGATCGAGCTCACCAAGAGCACGACAAGAAACGCGATCTGCCCCGCCTCGACGGCGCCCAACGTCAGATACCATTTGCTGATGAAGCCCGCGGTCGGCGGCACGCCGATCATGCTCAGCGAAGCGATGAAAAATGCGCCCATCGTCCAGGGCAGCCTGCGGCCGATGCCGGCCATGTCGCTGATGTTTCGCTTGCCAGACGCGCAATAAATCGACCCGGCACAAAAAAACAGTGTGATCTTGGAGAATGCGTGGGCAGCGATGTGGATAATGCCACCGACCATCGCGACTGGCGACAGCAGAACCGCGCCCAGCACGATGTAGGAGAGCTGGCTGACCGTCGAATAGGCGAGCCTCGCCTTCAGGTCGTCCCGCGTCAGGGCATAGACCGATGCCATCAGGATCGTGAAGGAGAGCAGATAGGCCGTGGCGATGCCGAGGCCCAGCTCCCCGACCAACTTGACGCCGAAGACATGGAACACCACCCGCAGCAAGCAAAACACGCCCATCTTGACGACGGCCACTGCATGCAAGAGCGCGCTGACCGGCGTTGGCGCCACCATCGCGGCAGGCAGCCAGGCGTGCATCGGCATTACCGCCGCCTTGGCGAAGCCGAAGAGGTAGCAGAAATAGACGATCGTCAGCAGCGCCGCCGAGGCATTGGCGCCCGCCAAAAGCCCCCCCTCCCTAAAATCGAGCGACCCCGCAATGGTGTAGGTCAGCGCCAGCGCGGCGAGCAGCAGGCTTTTCGAGGCTCCCATCAAATAGACGAGGTACTTGTGGGCGCCCCTCCATCCCTCTTCGTCCTCGTGGTGGTAGACGAGCGGATAGGTAACGAGGCTGAGCACCTCATAGAATATCACCAACGTGAACAGATTGGCGGCGAAGGCGCCCCCGACGGCTGCCGCAAGGCTGGTGGCGAAGCAGGCGAAGAACCGGGTCTGCGCATGCTCGTTCAGGTGCCGCATGTAGCCGATGGAATAGATCGCAGCCACGATCCATAGAAGCGACGAGACAGTGGCGAATACCATCCCGAGCGCATCGGCCCGGAAAGCCAAGTCAACCCCCGGCAGAATCTCGAACAGGCGCAAATCGACCGTCCCGCCCGAAAGCACCGTGGGCGCCATCGAGGCGACAATCGCAAACAGGACGATTGCGGCCAATGGCGAGACTAGATCGCGGTATTTTTCGCGCTTGTTCAGAAGCAGAATTGCGAGCGCCGCCAGGCCTGGGACGGCGACGGCAAGCAGTGGCCGGATCGATATCACCGGGTCCAAGCCGCTATCCTTTCATCATGGTCACGTCGTCGACCTTGAGGGTTGATTTGTTCCTCACAAGGGCAACCAAGATGCCGAGGGCGACGGCAACCTCCGCCGCGGTGATTGCGATGACGAAGATCGCAAAGATCTGCCCGCGGAAATTGTTGTAGTAATGCCCGAAAGCTATGAAGTTGATGTTGACCGAGTTGAGCAGCAGCTCCAGCGACATCAGCACGACCAGAATGTTGCGCCTGAGCAGCACGCCCGCCGCTCCGATCACGAACAGGACCACGCCAAGCATAATAGACCACCAGAGCGGAACCATCACTCCGACTCCTTTCGAGCCAGGACAATGGCGCCGATCAGGGCCGCCAGCAGGATCACTGAGGCGGTTTCGAACGGCAGGAGATAGTCGGCGAAAAGTGTCGTGCTGAGTTGCCTGATCTCATCGCCGCCAGGCGTAGCGACGGTCCCCGTGACCGAAAAGCGGCCGCTTCGGAGCACCAGCACAAGCATCTCCACCCCAAGCAGGACGAGCAGCGCCAGAGCTGGCAGATTGCCGCCCGGCAAGAACCGCTGCAACACCGCTTCGCGCACATCGATCATCATGATCACGAATAGGAACAGGACCATGATCGCGCCGACATAGACGAAGATCTGGATGACCGCGAGCAACGGCGCTCCAAGCAAGACGAAGATTGCTGAAATCTGCAGGAAACAAGCCATCAGCGCCAATGCGCTGTGAACCGGATTCCGCGCCAAGACCACCATCAGGGCCGCGATCACGGACACCGTAGCGAACAGAAGAAAGAACCCCTGATCCATCGACGCGACCCTCCCACGCGAGCTGTCACTCGGCGCGAGAGGCCGGACTTGAGATAGCTCCGCACTTCAGGTGCATTCACAGATTGTGCCCTAGTATTGGATTTTTCACAAGATTATTGTAATTGACAGCGCAAAACTGGGTCGGCCCGGATGCGGCGAAAGCCTCTCGGGAAGCGCGTTCCTTCGATAGTGCTCAAGAATTGTCATGCTGACGCACATGGAGGCGGATCTCCCACGACGCGTGACCCCCATCGTGTCAGAGATCAGGTCGCACCGGCAACGCTCTCCGTGCACCTGGCCAGATCATTGCCCAGACTGGTGCCGAGGCGGTTTTCCCCGGCAACCATTCGCGTTGGATCCCCATCCCCCGCGGTCCGATCATCAAATAGATGCGCAACCGCAGAGGATAAATTAAGCGACGGGAAATATCGCTTTTGTCTCCGCCTTGCCTACGCCGGCAATTGGAAGATCCAATTGGCGATCAACACGATGGCGAGGCCGCCGGCAAGCGCCAGATATGGCAGAATACCCGCCTTCTTCACACCCAAATCCTGTCCGACCAGGCCGAGATCGTCCATCGCACCGGCGGGGAACTTGCCGCCATCGCGCACATAGTGCCGATAGGCGAAGACCGGCAGGATCAGCGCGGCGAAGGCAAAGCCGATCCAGAGCGCATTCGCGTAGCCCCAGACCTTGGCGCCTGCGCCAAGGAACAGCGCGTTGACGAAGGCGAGGACGGTGTTGAGACCGATCAGCCAGGTGGGCGCCTTCCAAGGCCGCTCGATATGACCGGAATCCATGCGATGGATCCAGCCCGAGTTGAGATTGAGGAAGTTGAAGATGATGTATCCGACGTTGGAAACGGCGAGCACGAAGAAATAGCCGCTGGTGTCAGACGCAATCGCCAGAAGCGAAAGGTTGAAGGCGAAGTCTGTCCACATCGCCCTGGTCGGCGCACCGTTCTCGTTCACATGATCGAGATATTTCGGTAGCCAGCCGTCCTTTGAGCCCTGGTAGAGCGTGCGCGAGGAACCGGCCATTGCGGTCATGATGGCGAGGAACAGTGCCAGGATCATCAGGACAACGAGAAGCTGCGTGACGATCCGACCGGCGCCGATCAGGCCGCCGAGCGCCTCGGCGACGCCGGTGCCGTCGACGATGCCCGGTGCCAGCATGCCGGCATGACCAAGAACGCCCTGGAAAGCGAAGGGCACGAGGAAGAAGAAGATGCAGCAGGCCAGTCCCGAATAGAATATCGCCTTGAAGGTATCCGTCTTTGGATTCTTTAGTTCCCGCGTATAGCAGACTGCGGTCTCAAAACCGTAGGTCGACCAGGCGGCAATATAGAGGCCGCCGAGGAAGAGCGTCCAGCCACCGTTGCTCCAGGTTCCGTCGGTGGCGGCGTAAGCCGCTGTCGGCGGCAGCAGACCGGTGACGTTGCTGGAGACGATTTGGCCACTGACGATCGGATAGACGCCAATAATCAGCAGCGGCACGAGCACGATGATGGCGAGCCACTTCTGCACGCTTGCCGTCTCGGAAATGCCGCGATGCTGAATCGCGAAGATGATCAGCATCAGGATGCCACCGATAAAGAACGTGGCGTTGATGTTGGCTGTGGCGAGAAAGGGAATATTGAAGCTGAAAAGGGACCAATTGCGAATGGCGGGCGTCAAGGCGGCAACGCCATCGGCGCTCAGCAGCGCTTTCACGGCATCATCGGGCAACGTCCCGGCATGGGCGGCAATATATTCGGCGACGCGCGGGCTATCGGCGGTGATGGACGTGGCGTGCGCGCTAATCCAGCTCAAGACGGCCTGTGAATCCGCCGCCGGAATCGGGAAAAAGGCATTGAGAATATAGCCGGCTGCAATGGCGCAACCAAGCGAAAGCACCGGAGACCAGGCGAACCAATTGCACCAGACGGAGAGCGGCGCAATGAACTTCGAATAGCGCAGCCATGCCGTCGCGCCATAGACCGAGGCGCCGCCGGACTTGTTGCCGAACATGCCGGCAATTTCCGCATAGGTGAAGGATTGCAGAAATCCCATGATCATCGAGATGATCCAGACGACGAAGGCAAGCTTGCCCGTCGTACCGGCGATGCCGCCGATGGAAAAGAGAACGAGCGGTGGCACGCCCGCAGCAACCCAGAATGCGCCCTTCCAGTCGAGCGCGCGTATAAGCTTACCTTCGGTGCCGGCTGCAACGCCGGCGTCGACTAAATCCGTCATCGATGAAGTTCCCCATTCTGTTGTTCCGGACGTATCTCTCGTACGTCTCCCTGAACGTGCCTCCCATGACATCGCAGGCCTGCCGGTGGTTTTAACGTCCGTATTCCCACACGGATATTTCCGAGTCTCGACCCTTTATACATAGTGAAGATATTTTCTTTTTAGTCAATATCCCTTTACTTTCGAACGGCATTTTGTCAGCATGATTTGGGTGCCACGATGCACATCATTCCCCGAGAGGGTCACATGCGAAATCTCCATCCGACGATGGCCGGGGTACGGCCCGTTTCGGCAAGCATCGTCCGCTATCCCGGCATTCCGACGCTGCCGCGCGATACCGAACGCTACCGCTGCAAGGGCGGTGGATCGCTCGTCGTGCGCGTCGAGCCGGGCGACCATGTCACGGTGACCGACAGCGAGGGCGGTCAGGCCTGTGAGCTTTCTTTTCTCGATAGGAACGGGCATTTCCAGTCCGAGGGCCTCGGCACCACCTTTACGAATGCCGCCGAAGGGCTGAAGGGCGTCTTGTCCTCGAACGCGGAAAGTGCGATCCGCACCCGTACCGCCCTTGAGCGTCGTGGCGCCGATCTCGCTTCGGCTGGTGCCGTTCGAATCTTCGGACAGGCCTCGTTACCTGGCAGCAAGGCTGAATTTTCCATCGCCCTGGAAGGCCTGCTGATCGTCGCAGCGCCGGGTGAAGCCATGTCACCGGAGGCACAGGATACGGCAACGCCCATCGAGATCAGGATCCGGCGCAGCCGGCTTATTCGCGACTATCTCTCCGCCCTGCCCGAGCCGATGGCCGATCCGATCGAAGATATCCGCATCAGGGCCGCCACCGCGTCCGCCTATTTCGTCCGGGCGGGAGAGTTCATCCAGATCATCGACGTCTATGGCCGGCAATGCACCGATTTCCAGGCCTTTGCCGCACGCAAGGTGGATAAGGGTCTGGATCTGGCGCTCGATTCCACCGTCACGCGCACCTTGCTTGGCCGCAGCTATCCGGCGCCGGGCCTGCCGTCCAAAGCTTTCGACCGCGATTTCGAACCGCTGGTAGAGATCGTCCAGGACACGGTCGGTCGCCACGACGCCTTCGCGACCGCCTGCAACTCCCGTTATTATGACGATATGGGCTATCCGGGGCATGCAAACTGCACCGACAATTTCAATGCAGCGCTGGCACCCTATGGCATCGCCGGTCGCAAGGGCTGGGAAGCGCTCAACTATTTCTACAACACCAATATCGATCACAACAATCAGCTCTATCTCGACGAGCCCTGGTCGCGACCGGGCGATTATGTGCTGATGCGGGCGCTGACGGATCTTGTCTGCGTCTCCTCCTCCTGCCCTGACGATATCGATGCGGCAAACGGCTGGGATCCGACGGATATCCATGTCCGTACATTTTCCGGAAAAGAGAAATTCTCACGAGCGGTAGCTTATCGCATGACCCCTGATGCAGACGCCGAACTGACGCGGGAAACCGCCTTCCACCCCCGCCTCTCCGCCCTGACGCGGGATTACGCCGAATATCGCGGCTTTTGGCTGCCGAACCGCTTTGCCGCCGAAGGCCCAGTCGAGGAATATTGGGCCTGCCGGGAGCGAGCGGCGATTATCGATCTCTCGCCGCTTCGCAAGTTCGAGGTGACGGGACCGGATGCCGAAGAGCTGCTGCAATATTGCCTGACGCGCGATGTCCGCAAGCTTTCGACCGGCCAGGTCGTCTATTCCGCCATGTGCTACGAAAGCGGCGGCATGATCGACGACGGCACGCTCTTCCGGCTCGGCGACAAGAATTTCCGCTGGATCGGCGGCGACGACTATAGCGGCATCTGGCTGCGTGAGCAGGCCGAGAAGAAAGGCTTCAAGGCCTGGGTGCGCTCCTCGACCGACCAGATGCACAATATCGCCCTGCAGGGACCGAAGAGCCGCGACATTTTGAAGGAAATCATCTGGACGGCGCCGCGCCAGCCGACGATCGGCGAACTCGAATGGTTCCGCTTCACCGTCGGGCGCATCGGCGGCTTCGAGGGCGCTCCCGTCGTCGTCTCGCGTACCGGCTATACCGGCGAACTCGGTTACGAAATCTTCTGCCACCCCAAGGATGCTTTGACCGTCTTCGACGCCGTCTGGGAAGCAGGCCAACCACACGGTCTGAAGCCCATGGGTCTCGAAGCCCTCGACATGGTGCGCATCGAGGCCGGACTGATCTTCGCCCATCATGAATTCACCGATCAGACCGACCCCTTCGAGGCCGGCATCGGTTTCACGGTGCCCCTGAAATCCAAGGCTGACGATTTCATCGGCCGCGAGGCGCTGATCCGCCGCAAGGAGAACCCGCGCCACCTTCTGGTCGGGCTGGATGTTCAGGCCAATGAGGCGGTTGGTCATGGCGATTGCGTTCATATCGGCCGAGCGCAGGTCGGCGTCGTCACCAGCGCCACACGCTCGCCGATCCTCGGCAAGACGATCGCGCTTGCCCGTATCGACGTGGCGCATGCGGGCCTCGGCACCGCGGTTGAGATTGGCAAGCTCGACGGCCACCAGAAGCGCTTGCCGGCGGTCATCGTGCCGCTCTCACACTACGACCCGCAGAAGACGCGGCCGCGATCCTGATCGCCTACTCCGTTTTCCGCTGCGCATTCGAGATCGCCCTTGCGGCCTCCTCCGAAGAGTTGGCGAGAGAGCGCATCTCCGCCGCCAGCACGGCAAAGCCGGACCCGGCCGTGCCGGCTCTTGCGGCCTCTATGCCGGCATTGACCGCAAGCAGCTTCAGGTAGCGCAGCGACTGCAGGATCTCGTTGGTCTTAGACGCCGTCACCCGCATGCCGGAGGTCTGTTCGTCGATGCGTTGATAGAGCGACTCGATATTAACGATGCTGCCTTCGAGATAGAGCAGTTCCCCGGTCTCGTCCCACACGCCACCGCCGGTCTCCGTCACCCAGATCAAGTGGCCGTCGAGATGGCGTATCCGATACTCCATCGTCCAGTCGGCGCGGCTTTCCAGCGCCTTGCCGACGACGTCGTCCATGAGCGGAACATCCTCCTCGTACATGATGGAGGTGAAGGTCCGCGCTCGGTTGCCGATGATCTCATCGGCCGGATAGCCGAAGATGCGTTCGATGCCGTCGGTCATCTCCAGCATCGTATAGTTCTCGTCGGCGCGGCAGCGATAAAGGAAGCCGCTCATGCGGCCGAGAACGCTCGTTTGGAAATCCATGAAGACCATGCCCGAAGAAAATGAGTGCAGATCAAGGTGCTTCGTCTTGTTTCAAACACACCGGAAAGGGCCGCGACGAACGGTCCTTTCCGATTACGCAGTCTTGTGAAATCCTCAGTTGCGCAGATATTCCTCCATCGAGTCGTCGAGCGCCTCGACCCAGGGCGTGTGATGCTTCGGCGACATGGTGCCGGTCATCAGCGAGCGATAGGCGTGGTCGCGGAAACCCATGATGTTTTCCGCCTTGTGGTGCTCCCACTCCATGAAGGTCTTGTTCGTGGCCTCGATGTCGAAGCTCGGATAGTCGGTTTCGGCGAGCAGCTCCTTCACATAGTCACCCTGATACCAGATCATCTGCTCGGCATCTTCCAGCGTTTCCTCGCGGGCGCGCCACATGTCGAAATTCGACTTCAACTCCTCTTCCGATGGCAGCCTGATGCGGCCCATCATGACGTCGCGCGCCCACCAAGCCTGCACGTCGAACATGTTGAAGGTGTAAAACTGGTCCTGCATGCCGATGTAGAAGAGCTGCGGATTCTTGTCGTAGATCACGCCCTTGTAGAGGCCATCTGCCCATAACCGATTTGCAGTCTTCAGGCGCAGCTCGTCCGGCAGGAAGGGAAAGTGGTGCTGGTATCCGGTGCACAGGATCAGCGCATCGACCTGCTTGCTCGAACCATCGAGGAAATAGGCGGTCTTGTTTTCGAGGCGGGTCAGTAGCGGCCGTTCCTCGAAATTCTCCGGCCATTTGAAGCCCATCGGCTTCGAGCGGTAGCTCGTCGTCACCGATTTGGCGCCGTATTTCCAGCATTGCGAGCCGATGTCCTCGGCCGAATAGCTGCGGCCGACGATGAGGATGTCCTTGCCCTTGAACTCCAGCGCATCGCGGAAGTCATGGGCATGCAGCACGCGGCCGTTGAACGTCTTCACACCCTCGAAATAAGGAACATTCGGCGTCGAGAAGTGCCCGGTGGCGACGACGACAAAGTCGAATTCCTCGTCATACATGCGGTCTTCGACGCGGTCGTGCGCTGTTACCGTGAATTTCTTCGTCTCCTCGTCAAAGCGCACCATGCGCACCGGCGTGCTGAAGCGAACCCATTTGCGCACATCCGCCTTCTCGACGCGCCCCTTGATATAGTCCCACAGCACGGCGCGCGGCGGATAGGAGGCGATCGGCTTGCCGAAATGTTCCTCGAACGAATAATCGGCGAATTCCAGGCATTCCTTCGGGCCGTTCGACCAGAGGTAACGATACATGCTGCCGTGAACCGGCTCACCATATTCGTCGAGGCCGGTCCGCCAGGTATAATTCCAAAGCCCTCCCCAGTCCGACTGCTTTTCAAAGCAGACGACTTCCGGAATGTCAGCACCCTTCTTGGCAGCCGATTGGAAGGCCCGCAATTGAGCAAGCCCCGAAGGTCCGGCACCGATAACGGCAACTCTTGTCATGAAGCATTCCCCTTCTCGATTCTATCGAAGTTCTATCGCATGCGGTCATTTGGCGCGGCGGCCGGGATCAATCCGGGAAGATGCCTGGGCTTGTTGCGGCCCCGTCGTCATATGTCGAAAGCCAGTCGATCGTCGTCTCACGGAAGCGTGTCAGCCCCTTGTAGTCGATGAGTTCCGGCGGCAGCGTGCGCAACACCCGCGGAAACCGTCGCGCCCATTTCGGTACGGTCACAAGCTCGTTCATGTTCATCAGATAGCAGCGGATGACGAACAGGATTGCGTTTGAACGCGGCAGGCGCCAGAGGCTCTGCAACTCCACGCGCAGATGTACCTTCTCGCCGACATTCGCTGGCGTCACGGTCGTGCGGTCAGGCCCCCATTTGGGATAGTTCTCAGGACTGGTATCGAGGCGAGGATTGATGGTCATCGTCCAGTTGAAGCGTCGGGTCGGCTTGCCCTGCTGTAGGTTCAGGAGGAACTTCAGCGCGCGGTCGAAGACACCGATCTGATGGGCGAGTGGCACAGGCCCGTGCCATTCCATAAAATTCATGCCGATGTCAAAATCGAGCGACCAGTCGGCCTGGGTCGTGACCATGCCGGCATCCATCCAGAGGTTGCCGTCGCGCTGGTCGACGATGCAGAAATCGCCCTGGGCCTGCCGGGTGATGTATTCGAAGGGCTCATAGGGCAGTGTCGAGCGGTCGCCGAAGGTGAAGCTGTCGTCGATGCCGAGCGGCCGGTTGATCCAGCGCCATTGATCGCCGTTGCGGATCAATGTGAAATGCTCGGGGTAACCCGCCGCCTGCTCTTCCATCAGCAGCTCGAGTGTATCCCATTGCGCCGTCATCATGTGCGGCAGCGCCTGGTAGCGCAGCGGATCCTCCTTCAGCACCAGCTCACGGTCGCGCATCTCGGCGACGTAATGTTCGTCGACGTCGATCAGGCTTTCATAGACCGTGCCCGCCTGTCCCTTCACATGGGGCTCCATATTGACGGAATACATGTACTCGTCGCGATCGAAAGGGAACGGGAAGCGCCGGATGTTCTCCGGACTGTTGCGATAGCTGAAATCGTCCCGGAAGGTTTCCTGTTTGAAGGCGATTGCCATGTCCGTTCTCCTGGGTATCGGCCCGATGCCTAGAGGTCGAGATGCAACGCGTTTCCCTCGAAGCGGGAGACGCAGATCATCACCTTGCGGCCGGACGCCTTTTCTTCGTCGGTCAGATAGACGTCTTGATGCAGAAGCTTGCCCTCGCAGACGGCAACGGCGGTCTCGCACTGTCCGCAGGCACCGCCACGACAGAGGAAAGGTGCGTCGACACCTGCCGTCTCAATCGCCTCCAGCATGCTCTCGTGATGGCCGACATGAACCGTCTTGCCGGAGCGCGTCAGCTCGATCGAGAACGGCTTGCCGGGTTGTGAGGACAGGAAGCGCTCGGAATGCAGGTTCTGTTCCGGCCAGCCGGCCTCAAGCCCCGCCTTTAGCACCCCGTCGATCATGCCGGAGGGGCCACAGACATAGAGATGCGTGCCGAGCGGCTGGCCGTCGAGCAGGCGGGCGACCGGAATGAAATTCTTGTCGGCGTCGCAATAGATCTTCACCCGATGCGGGCCATAGCGCGCCACAAGTTCCTCGCAATAGGCGCCGCGGTCGTGCGAGCGCACCGCGTAGTGCAGCTCGAAATTAGCGCCCTCGCGGGAAAACTGTTCCATCATGGCGATGAAGGGCGTGATACCGATGCCGCCTGCGATCAGCAGATGCTTGCGGCCACGCCAATCCGGCTGGAAGAGGTTGACCGGGTAGCTGACCTTCAGCTCGTCGCCTTCGCGCACCTTCTCATGCATGAAAGTGGAGCCGCCGCGTGAATCCTCGACATGCAGCACGCTGATCTCATAGGCCGCGCAATCATGCGGCGGCGACATCAACGAATAGGCATTGCGCCTGATATGGCCGCCATCATTCATCGAGACGATGACATGGGCGCCGCCGGAGAAATAGGGCATCGGCATGCCGTCCAGGCGCTCGAAGCGGAAGCGCTTGATGCGATGGGCGACCGGCGTCACCTTCGCTACCCGAACAGGAATTTCAGTACCGCCGCTCACAGGAACAACTCCTCAGGATCGGGTGCGCTTCCGGGCTCTTCCGCATCGATATTGACGCCCTGGAAGGCACCGAGGCGGCGCGAATAGTGATCGCGCACGAGCAGCGGAAGGCGGCAATGACTGCAGGCGAAGGGGCTATGGGTGACATCCTCGGTGATGCCTTTGCAGTGGACGCACTGCACGCGACGCGCCAGCGAGCCACGATGCTCCGTCATGATCGAGGCATGGTCCATGCCGTGATCGAGCGCCACCATCATCGCCTGGCCGATAAAGCCTTCGGTGCCGGCAATATAAAGCCGCGTGCCCATATGGGCGGTGGCGAGCGAACCTTTAAGGCGGAAGAGCAGCGTCGCGATCGTCGGCGCTGCGAAGAACATATCGGCGCCGAGCCGGCGCAGCATGTCATCGTGGCCCTTGCCCTGCGAGCCGCGCGCGACATAGAGGACTTCGCTGCGAGCAAGTCCCGTTTCGTCAAGCGCAGCCTGCTGTTCGATAAGAGCCAGTGCGCCCTCGCCTTCCAGAGCGAAAATATGCTTGCGTGCCTTCGGCTGGATGATCAGGCCTTTGTAGACGGGTCGGCTCTTGATGCCTTCAACAAGCATGGCGCGCTCCCTAACCGATAGCGGTCCGCTTCTTTTTCTCCGGATCGTCGAATGGTAGCGTGTGCGCGATAGCACCGGCTTTGACGTTCTTGCCACGAACCTCGAGCTTTGCGCCCTGCACGGCCTTATCGACGTCGAGACGGGCGATCGCCATGGATTTCTTGGTCAGCGTGGAATAGCTCGGGCAGGTGATGACACCAACCTTCTTTCCGTCGGCAAAAACCTCGTCGCCGAGATCGGCCGGGCCGTCGGCATCGATCAGCATGCCGAAGATCTTGAAGCGTTCCTTCCCCTTCAGCCGCGCATGTTCCTCAGCACCGCGGAAGCCGGTCTTGCCGGGGCTGACGGTAAAGTCGAGGCCGAGTTCCCAAAGACTGTCGCCGGGCGGCTGGTCGGAAAAGGGATACATTTGCGAATTGTCGTAGGGATAGAAGAGCAGATAACTTTCGACGCGCAACATGTCGAGGACGCTGAAGCAGCAGGGAATGATTCCCATATCTTCGCCTTCGGCGACGATCCGGTCCCAGACCATGACGGCATCCTGGCCGCGTACGAAGATTTCATAACCGCGCTCGCCGGTATAGCCGGTGCGCGAGATCATTACCGGCGCGCCAAAAAGCGTGGTCTGCATATGGTGGAAATATTTGAGATCGCGGATGCCAGGCACATATTTGGCGAGATAATCGACCGCGATCGGCCCCTGCAGCGAGAGATCGTGCAGGTCGTCGTCAAAAAGCACGGCGCAATTGCGACCCGCCGCCTGCTTGACGATCTCCTCGTGGCCGGAGCCAGAGCCATGCACCAGCATCCAGGAATTCGGGCCGGTGCGATAGACGATGCAATCCTCGGTGAAATGGCCGCGGTCGTTCAGCATCGCGGCATAAACCGAGCGGCCGGGATAGATCTTCGCCATGTCACGGGTGGTGATGTAGTCGAGGACGGCGATGGCATGCGGGCCGACAAGATGAACCTTTTTCAGGCCCGAGACGTCCATGATGCCGGCTTTGGTCCGGATCGCAACATGCTCTTGCGACATATCCTTGTCGTAGGTCCAGGCGGTGCCCATTCCGCTCCAGTCCTCAAGCTTCGAACCCAGAGCGCGATGCCGATCCGCCAAGGCGGAGAAACGCCAAGATAACGTCATTTCGTTCCCTCTTTTTCCTGTACGGAATAATTATTTCTTGACTATAATCGTCTTTTGCGCCGTGGCAAGCCGATCGCAACGATTTTATCGGCTCCGCCCCAACGGTATTCTCTCAGAACCTCGGCGCCGGCCTGCCGGCGGCACGATGTGCGGCGATGGCCGTATTGGCCATCAGCATGGCGATGGTCATCGGGCCGACACCGCCCGGCACCGGGGTGATGACGGCAGCAACTTCCGCGGCCTCGGCAAAGGCGACATCGCCGACAAGGCGTGTCTTGCCCTCACCCTTGTCCGGTGCGGCAATGCGGTTGATGCCGACATCGATGACGGTGGCACCCGGCTTGACCCAATCGGCTTTGACCATTTCCGGCCGGCCGACCGCCGCCACCAGGATATCGGCACTGCGGGCAACCGCCGGCAGGTCCTTGGTCTTCGAATGCGCCGTCGTCACCGTCGCATTGGCATGCAGCAGCAATTGCGCCATCGGCTTGCCGAACAGGTTGGAGCGGCCGATGACGACGGCAGTAAGACCCGACAGGTCTTCGCCATGCACACGACGCACCAATAACATGGCGCCGGCCGGCGTGCAGGAGATCAGCCCGGTGGCGAGATCGCCGGTCGCCAGCTTGCCGGCATTGACGACATGAAGGCCGTCGACATCCTTGTCCGGCCGGATCGACTGGATGATCGCCTCTGAGTTCAAATGTTTCGGCAGCGGCAGCTGCACCAGGATGCCGTGGATGGACGCATCCTCGTTCAGTAAGGCCACCAGCCTTGCCAGCTCGTCCTGCGTCGTCTCAGCCGGCAGCGTGTGCTGGATGGAGGTGAAGCCGCATTCCTTGGCCATGCGGCCCTTGGCCCCGACATAGGTGTGGCTGGCCGGATCGTCGCCGACGATGACGACGGCAAGCCCGGTCTTCACACCGGTTTCCTTTTCCAGTGCCGCGGTCGCCGTCTTCACCGCGGCAATGACCGAATCCGCCACCTGCTTGCCATCGATGATCTCTGCCATCTCTATCCCATCCTCTCGGAAGCGTAGCTTCCCGGGCTTGCCGGGAAGACGATGGTGCGGTTGCCGTTGAGGAAGGTGCGGTAGTGGATATGGGCATGGATGGCCCGGGCCAGCACCTGGCTTTCGACATCGCGGCCGATCGACACATAATCGTCGGCCGACTGCGCATGCGTGATGCGCGCCGTGTCCTGCTCGATGATCGGACCCTCGTCGAGATCGCCGGTGACGTAATGCGCCGTCGCCCCGATCAGCTTGACGCCGCGCTCATAGGCCTGCTTGTAGGGGTTCGCCCCCTTGAAGCTCGGCAGGAAGGAATGGTGGATGTTGATGATCCGGCCCGACATCTTCTTGCACAGCGCATCCGACAACACCTGCATGTAGCGGGCGAGCACGATCAGTTCGGTGCCGGTCTGCTCGACAAGCTCCAGCAATTGTGCTTCGGCCTGCGGCTTGTTGTCCTTCGTCACCTTGATGTGGTGGAAGGGGATGTCGTGGTTGACGACCACCTTCTGGTAATCGAAATGGTTGGAGACGACGCCGACGATGTCGATCGGCAGCGCGCCGATCTTCCAGCGGTACAGCAGGTCGTTGAGGCAATGGCCGAAGCGCGACACCATCAGCAGCACCTTCATGCGCTTCTGGGCATCGTAGATCTCCGCCTCCATCTCGAATTTCTTGGCGACCGGCTTGAAACCGTCGACCAGCGTCTCCTGGCCCACCCCTTCCTCGGAGATGAAGGAGACGCGCATGAAGAACTTGCCGGTATCGAGATCGTCGAACTGGCTGGAGTCGACGATGTTGCAGCCCTGATCGGCCAGATAGTTCGCTATCGCCGCAACGATCCCACGCGTCGATTTGCACGATACCCGTAGAACATAGCTCTTCATGTCTCTTCCCTTGTCATTCGAAGCGCGCAGACTGTCATTGGCCGGGTTCCCGGCTCCGGTCTTTTGCGTCACGTTTTTTAAACGTCGGGCCACTGGCTCAGACGTCAAGCGTAGTCTCGCGTTCCCACTGCGTGAAATGCGAGCAGTAGGAATTCCATTCCTGCTGCTTCAGCTTGAGGTAGGCGGCGGAGAATTCGGCCCCGATCGCTTCCTTCAGGCCCTCATCGGCATCGTAGGCGCGCAATGCATCGAGCAGATTGAGCGGCAGGCGCGGCGCGTCCTTCACAAGATGGCCTTCCGCATACATGTCGATGTCGTGATGCGGGCCGGGATCCGCCTTATTGCGGAGGCCGTCGAGGCCGGCGGCGATAATGATGGCCTGCAGGAGATAGGGATTGACCGCGCCGTCGGGCAGACGCAGCTCGAAACGGCCGGGCCCCGGCACGCGCACCATGTGGGTGCGGTTGTTGCCGGTCCAGGTCACGGTGTTGGGCGACCAGGTAGCGCCCGACGTCGTGCGCGGCGCGTTGATGCGCTTGTAGGAGTTGACCGTCGGATTGGTGATCGCGGCAAGCGACGAGGCATGTTTCATGATGCCGCCAAGGAAATGCCTGCCTTCCGCCGAGAGGCCGAATTCCGCTTGCCTGTCGGCAAAGACGTTGGTCTTGCCGTCATTGTCCCACACCGAGACATGGCAATGGCAGCCATTGCCCGTCAGCCCTTTGAAAGGCTTCGGCATGAAGGTGGCGCGAAGCCCGTGCTTTTCGGCGATAGACTTCACCATGAACTTGAAGAAGGAATGTTTGTCTGCCGTCTTCAACGCATCGTCGAATTCCCAGTTCATCTCGAACTGGCCGTTGGCATCCTCGTGATCGTTCTGATAGGCGCCCCAGCCGAGTTCCAGCATGTAGTCGCAGATTTCGGCGATGACATCATAACGGCGCATGACCGCCTGCTGGTCGTAACACGGCTTTTCGGCGGTATCGTATTCGTCGGATATTTTCGAGCCGTCAGCGGTGATCAGGAAGAATTCGGCCTCGACGCCGGTCTTGACCCGCATGCCTTCGACTTCGGCTCTTCTGACGAGCTTTTTCAAAACGTTGCGCGGCGCCTGGGCGACAACTTCGCCTTCCATCATGCAGTCCGCAGCAACCCAGGCCACTTCCTTCTTCCATGGGAGCTGGATGACGGAAGAAGGATCCGGAACGGCAAAAAGATCGGGGTGAGCGGGCGTCATATCGAGCCAGGTGGCAAAACCTGCAAAACCCGCGCCCTCTTCCTGCATGCCGGCGATCGCCTGCGCCGGCACCAGCTTGGCGCGCTGGCCCGCGAAGAGATCGGTATAGCTGATCATGAAATATTTGATGCCTTTGTCTTTCGCAAAAGCAGCAAGATCCAGTGTCATTCTCGTTCCCCTTTGGATTTCTTAGAGACACTTTGGTTATGGATGCGAGACGGCCGGGACGTTTGCCCGCCCGGTAGAAATCAGTAGCCTCCCTTTCCGGGGATCCAGTTCGTGCCGGCGAGCGGCACCTGCGCCATGGCGGATGCCTCGATCGTCAAAGCGCAGAGATCCTCGGGTTCGAGGTTGTGGACGTGGTTCTTGCCGCAGGCGCGGGCGATGGTCTGCGTCTCGAGCGCCATGACCTTCAGATAGTTGGCCAGGCGGCGGCCGGCGGCAACCGGATCGACACGCTTCATCAGTTCGGGATCCTGCGTGGTGATGCCGGCCGGATCCTTGCCCTCGTGCCAGTCGTCATAGGCGGCAGCCGTCGTCCCGAGCGCTTCATAATCGGCCGTCCAGCGCGGATCGTTCTCGCCGATGGCGATAAGCGCCGCCGTACCGATGGAGACAGCGTCCGCACCGAGCGCCAGCGCCTTTGCCACGTCAGCGCCATTGCGGATGCCGCCGGAGACGATGAGCTGCACCTTGCGGTGCATGCCGAGATCCTGCAGCGCCTGGACGGCCGGTCGGATGCAGGCAAGCGTCGGCATGCCGACATGCTCGATGAAGACCTCCTGCGTCGCGGCAGTGCCACCCTGCATGCCGTCGAGCACGACCACGTCGGCGCCGGACTTCACCGCAAGTGCGGTGTCGTAATAGGGTCGCGCGCCGCCGACCTTCACGTAGATCGGTTTCTCCCAGTTGGTGATTTCGCGCAGTTCGAGGATCTTGATCTCAAGGTCGTCCGGACCGGTCCAATCGGGGTGACGGCTGGCCGAGCGCTGATCGATGCCCTTCGGCAGCGTGCGCATATCGGCAACACGATCGGAAATCTTCTGGCCGAGCAGCATGCCGCCGCCGCCGGGCTTGGCGCCTTGGCCGACAACGATCTCGATCGCGTCGGCACGCCGCAGATCCTTCGGGTTCATGCCGTAACGCGAAGGAAGATATTGATAGACGAGGAGCTGCGAATGGCCGCGTTCCTCCTCCGTCATGCCGCCGTCGCCGGTGGTGGTCGACGTGCCGGCGATTGTCGCCCCGCGGCCGAGGGCCTCCTTGGCGGGGCCGGAGAGCGAGCCGAAGCTCATGCCGGCAATGGTGATCGGGATCTTCAATTCGATCGGCTTCTTGGCGAAACGCGAGCCGAGCACGACATTGGTGCCGCATTTTTCGCGGTAGCCCTCCAGCGGATAGCGGGAGATCGAGGCGCCAAGGAAGAGAAGGTCGTCAAAATGCGGCAGCTTGCGCTTGGCACCGGCGCCGCGGATGTCATAGATGCCGGTCGCCGCCGCGCGACGGATTTCCGACATCGTATATTCGTCGAAGGTTGCCGAAAGGCGAGGCTTTGTGGGCGGATTGTGATAGCTCATGAAAAACCTCTATAGGACCTAGTAGGCGTCGGCATTGTCGACGTGGAAGCTGTAGAGCTTGCGGGCGGAGCCGTAGCGGCTGAATTCCTCGGGCCTTGCATCGGTGATGCCCGCCTTGTCGAGGAGGTGGCCGAGCAATTCGAAATGCTCGGGGCGCATCTCCTTCTCGATACAGTCGGCGCCGAGGCTCTGGACCTTGCCGCGCACGAAGATGCGCGCCTCGTAGAGGGAGTCGCCCAGTGCCTCGCCGGCATCGCCGAGAACGACGAGGTTGCCGGCCTGCGCCATGAAGGCGGACATATGGCCGATATTGCCACGCACGACGATATCAATGCCTTTCATGGAGATGCCGCAGCGCGAGGAGGCATTGCCTTCGATCACCAAAAGGCCACCGCAACCGGTCGCACCCGCATACTGGCTGGCATCGCCTTTGACGGTGATGCGGCCCGACATCATGTTCTCGCCGACGCCGGGGCCGGCCGAGCCGTGCACGGTGATATCAGCCTCTTCGTTCATCCCGCCGCAGTAATAACCGACGCTGCCGCGGATATCGATGCTGACGGGCGCGTGCACACCAGCGGCGACGGCATGATGGCCACGCGGATTGACGACTTCGAACCGAAGGTCGTTATCGCCCTGCGCAATGTCGTGCAGGGTCTGATTGAGATCACGAAGCGGGGTCACCGCAAGATCGAATGTGGGCATATCATCGTCCTGAACTGAATACGAACCGATAGATTGAAGCCGCCGTGCCGGCTTTCAGCGTTCCCAGAAATAAACGGTCGCCGGCTCAGGCTCCCAGACGCGGGCCGCTTCGATGCCGGGCAGGCTGACCAGCGCACGATATTCCGAACCGAAAGCGACATAGCGATCCGTTTCAGCCATGACGGCGGGCTTGCAGGCGATCGCGTCGCGCACGACGCCGAAGCCCGACTTGGTGCCGACGACGAAGGTGAAAAAACCATCGAGGTCGTCGACCGCGCTCTCCAGCGCTTCGCCCAGGTTCTTGCCCTTGGCCATTTCGGCCGTCAGATAGGCGGCTGCAACCTCGGAGTCGTTTTCCGTCTCGAACGTCATGCCCTGATGCTTGAGTTCACGGCGCAGGTTGTTGTGGTTCGACAGCGAACCGTTGTGCACAAGGCACTGGTCGGAGCCGGTCGAGAAAGGATGGGCGCCAAGCGTCGTGACGGCGGACTCCGTTGCCATGCGCGTATGGCCGATACCATGCGTGCCCGCCATCGAAGTGACCGAAAAGCGGGAGACGACATCCTTCGGCAGGCCGGTTTCCTTATAGATCTCGATCGCATCGCCGCTGCTCATGATGCGCACATCGGGGCGAAGTTCGGCTATCGCCGCACGGCCTTCGTCGAGCCGGTCCTTGGGCAGGGTGATGACCGCATGCGTACTTTTGACCTCGATCGAAAGATAGCTGTCGAGCGCCCTCATCAGCGCCGCTTCGAGATCGGCGAAATCCTTCTTCGGGTTGGCGGACTGAATGGTGATCTTCGCCTTGTCGCCATTGCCGTCACCATAGATGGCAATGCCGGCACTGTCCGGCCCGCGATCGGTCATCGTCACCAGCATGGACGACAGGAGCGCGCCAAGCTGAGGCTCCAGGCTTTTATCCTTCAGGAAGAGACCCACAATTCCGCACATGACCAGACCCTCCGTTCGCATCTGCAAAATGAGTAACAGGTCTTTTTTTGAACTACAACTAGGAAGAATAAATTTTTCTTTTAAGGCAAGTCAGCCATTCTTGCTCACTTGCGGATAGCTGATGATCGACAAATAGCGGGCCGGCAGCTTGACGAGCACCTCGGGACCGTGCGGCGCATCGGCATCAAAAAACAGGCTGTCGCCCGGCTGCATGGGGAAAAGCTGGTCGCCATGACGATAAACGACCTCGCCTTCGAGCATGTAGAGAAACTCCATGCCTTCGTGCTGGAACGTCGGAAAGACGTCGGAATCAGCCGTCAGGGTTATGAGGTAGGGTTCAACGATGACGCCGCTTGTGTTGTTGTCGATGTGCCCGAGCAGATTATACTGATGGCCGGCGCGCGTGCCGCGGCGTTCAAGTTCGATGCCCTGTCCCGCCTTGACGAAGACAGCGTTGCGTGGCTCCTCGTAGCGGCGAAAAAAGGCGGTGAGCGGCATGCCGAGGGCGCGTGACAGCGATTGCAGCGTCGTCAGAGACGGCGAAATATTGCCATTCTCGATCTTCGACAACATGCCGAGCGATATGCCGGTCGCAGCGGCCAGATCCGTCACCGTGATACCGAGTTTCTTGCGGAAGGCGCGCACCTCATGGCCGATCGCCATTTCGAGGTTGTTTTCCTTCGGCTCGCGAACGGCATGCGGATCCTGTGAGAAGGCGGCCCGGCCGCCCTGCGAGTGATCCTGATGCTCCGTCGCTCCGCGCTTGGTTTTCATTCAGTTTTCCTTCGTCGCCAGATGATTTTTCTGAAAATCACCCTATCGCCGCAGTGAAAATTTCTCAACCGTGAAGAAAGTCTAATCCCGCCGCATATCGCGCGGCGCTCGTCCAAAAGCCTCGCGAAACAGTCGCGCGAAATGCCCAGCACTGGAAAAGCCGGTCGCAACCGCGATTTCCGAGATCGACAGCGGGCTTTGGCGCAAAAGACGTAACGCATGCTGTAGCCGGATGCGGCGATATTGCTCGAGAAAGGTCGTCTGCAGATGGGCCGCGAACAGCCTGTCGAGATGGCGGGCGGTAACGCCGGCGATCCGCGCCATCGTCGTCCGATCGAGCGGCATCTCGATGGTCTCTTCCATCTTGGCAAGGACGCTGAGCAGCCCCGGATGGTGCGCGCCGTAGCGCTCCGCAAGCGAGGCTCGCTGCGGGGCGGCCGGTTCGCCGATCTGCGTATGCAAGTACCAGTCGCTGACGCGGCGAGCAAAATCTGCGCCCATGCGCTCGGCGATCAGCGCATGCATCATGTCCAGCGGCGCGATGCCGCCACCGCAGGTGATGCGATTGCCGTCTATGACGAAGCGGGCCTGACGCGGCGCAAGATCGGGAAAGGCTTCGAGCAGCGCCGGCGCATGTTCCCAATGAATGGTGAAATCACGCCCGGCAAGCAGCCCTGCGGCGGCAAGCAAATAGGGGCCTCCCGAAATGCCGCCGATCCGCACGCCTTCGCGCGCCAACTGCCGGAGGCACGCATACACCGCCGGATGATGCCAGTCGCGCGGCAAACCACCGGCGCAGACGAAGACCATGTCGAGGCCAGTGCCGCGAGATGGCAGCGGTGCTGCGGGAACCACGGCGCCCGACGAGGACGGCGCCGATGTGCCATCCGGAGAAAATATGAAGAGACGGTATAGCTCACGTCCGGCGATAAGGTTTGCGGCGCGAAGTGGCTCGGTCGCGGACGCATAGGACATCAGCGCAAACCCCGGCACGAGGAGGAAACCGATTTTCTGGGCGCTTTTGGTATCGGCTGAGCTCATGTCTCTTTTTTAGCGAATAATGTCCTTCATGTGCAAGTCGATGCACGTCGATCTGTCATCATGGGACATCTCTTTCGGATACAACCATGCGCTATTCCGCACTTTCGATCTTTCTGAACGGTCTTCGCGGCAACAAGGACTGGGCCTCGGCCTGGCGCAGCCCCGCACCGAAGCCGCATTATGACGTCGTCATCGTCGGTGGTGGCGGCCATGGACTTGCAACGGCCTATTACCTCGCCAAGACCTTCGGCATCACCAATGTCGCGGTTTTGGAGAAGGGTTATCTCGGCTCGGGCAATATCGGCCGCAACACAACGATCATCCGTTCGAACTACCTGTTACCCGGCAACAACCCTTTCTACGAGCTGTCCATGAAGCTCTGGGAGGGCCTGGAGCAGGATTTCAACTTCAACGCCATGGTCTCGCAGCGCGGTGTGCTCAATCTGTTCCATTCCGATGCACAACGTGACGCCTATACCCGTCGCGGCAACGCCATGCGGCTGCACGGCGTCGATGCTGAATTCCTCGATCGAACGGCCGTGCGCAAGATGCTGCCCTTCCTCGATTTCGACAATGCCCGCTTTCCCATCATGGGCGGCCTGTTCCAGCCACGCGGCGGCACGGTTCGCCACGACGCCGTCGCCTGGGGCTATGCCCGCGGCGCCGACAGCCGCGGCGTCGACATTATCACCGGCTGCGAGGTGACCGGCATCCGCACCGAAAACGGCAGCGTAACCGGTGTCGAGACCTCAAAGGGCTTCATCGGCTGCGGCAAGCTGGCGCTTGCGGCTGCCGGCAATTCCACCGTCGTCGCCGATATGGCCGGCCTGCGCCTGCCGATCGAAAGCCACGTGCTGCAGGCCTTCGTTTCCGAGGGGCTGAAGCCCTTCATCGACACGGTCGTCACCTTCGGTGCCGGCCATTTCTACGTCTCCCAATCGGACAAGGGCGGCCTTGTCTTCGGCGGCGACATCGATGGCTACAATTCCTATGCCCAGCGCGGCAATCTCGCGACCGTCGAACACGTCGCCGAGGCCGGCGTCGCGATGATCCCGTCGCTGACCCGCGTGCGCACCCTGCGCACTTGGGGCGGCATCATGGATATGAGTATGGACGGATCGCCGATCATCGATCGCACCCATATCGACAATCTCTATCTGAATGCCGGCTGGTGTTATGGCGGCTTCAAGGCGACGCCGGCCTCCGGCTACTGCTACGCCCATCTGATCGCCCGCAACGAGCCGCATGAAACCGCCCGGCAACTGCGACTGGACCGCTTTCGGCGCGGCTATCAGATCGACGAAAAGGGCGTCGGCGCCCAGCCCAACCTGCATTGAGGACATGACGAGATGGCAAGCCTGATTTCCTGTCCTCACTGCGGCCTCCGTCCCAAGGAGGAGTTTTCCATCAAGGGCGATGCGAGCTTGACACGCCCCGCCGCCGATGCCGGCCCTGAGGCGTGGTATGACTATGTCTACCTGCGCGACAATCCGAAAGGGCGCCACAAGGAATATTGGCATCACTCCTCCGGCTGCCGCCGTTGGCTGGTCGTCGAGCGCGATACCCTCACCCATGCCGTTTATGAAGTGAACGACGCCGCGCTCGCCAAGCTCGGAGGCCGGGCATGACGAGCTACCGCCTCTCCGCCGGCGGTCAGATCGACCGCTCGAAAACCGTCAACTTTACCTTCGACGGCAGGGAACTGGCAGGCCATCCCGGCGACACACTCGCCTCCGCCCTGCTTGCCAACGGCATTCAACTCGTCGGCCGCAGTTTCAAATATCATCGGCCGCGCGGTATCCTGACGGCGGGCGCCGCCGAACCCAATGCGCTCATGACGACAGGGACCGGTGGCCGGAGCGAAGCCAATAGCCGCGCCACGATGATCGAACTCCACGAGGGGCTGATCGCGCGCAGCCAGAACCGCTGGCCTTCGCTCGGCTTCGATATCGGCGCCGTCAACGGCCTGTTCTCGCCCTTCCTCAGCGCCGGCTTCTACTACAAGACCTTCATGTGGCCGGCAGCCCTTTGGGAAAAACTCTACGAGCCACTGATCCGCAAGGCAGCCGGCCTCGGCAAGGCATCCTACGAGGTCGATCCCGATTCCTATGAGAAACGCTGGGGTCATTGCGACCTGCTGGTGATCGGCGCGGGACCGACGGGCCTTGCCGCAGCCCTGACGGCGGGACGCGCCGGCGCCCGCGTCATCCTCGCCGACGAGGGTTCTGCACTCGGCGGCAACCTTCGCCTCGAGGCCGGCGCGGCCCTCAAGGATATTCTCGAGGAACTCGAAAGCCTTCCGAATGTGCGCCTCCTGCCGCGTACCACAGTCATCGGCTGGTACGACGACAATGTCTTTGGCGCCGTCGAGCGCGTGCAAAAACATCTGGCAACGCCCGATCCGCATCGTCCGGTCGAGCGTCTCTGGCGCATCATCGCCAGGCAGGCGGTGCTTGCGACCGGCGCGGAGGAACGTCCTCTTGTCTTCGGCGGCAACGACATTCCCGGCGTCATGATGGCCGGCGCCATGCGCAGCTACCTCAATCGCCAGGCGGTTGCCCCCGGCGCCCGCACCGTCGTCTTTACAACGAACCAGTCCGGTTACCGCACTGCCGCCGACCTTGAAGCCGCCGGGCTCGAGGTCGCCGCCATCGTCGACAGCCGCACCAATATCAGCGATGGCTGGTCGGGCCGCGCGCCGGTACTCACCAATACCCGTGTCGCCGACGCGCATGGCGGCAAGCGCCTGCATCGCTTGAGCGTCGCGACGGCCTCGGGCACGCAACGCATCGAGGCCGATGCTCTGGCTGTGTCCGGTGGCTGGAGCCCGATCATCCACCTTGCCTGTCAGCGCGGCGCAAGGCCGATCTGGTCCGCGGGGAAAGCCGCCTTCCTGGCGCCGGAAAAGCAGGAGGGCCTGCTGATTGCCGGCTCGGCCGCCGGTCTTGCCGCCACGGATGCCTGCCTCGGCGATGGCGCCCGCAAAGCGGTCGAGGCACTGAAGGCGATCGGCTTCGGCAACGTCATGCCAGCATTTGCTACGGTGGAAGAGATCTCTCCGGCCGTCGCATCGCTCTTTCATGTCAAAGGCAGCAAGGGCAAGGCTTTCGTCGATTACCAGAACGACGTCCATCTGAAGGACCTCGGCCTTGCCGTGCGCGAAGGCTACGGCCATGTCGAGCTCGCCAAGCGCTACACCACCAACGGCATGGCGACCGATCAGGGCAAGCTGTCCAATATCAACGCCATCGGCATCCTTGCCGAAGCGCGAGGCGTCTCGCCGGCCGAGGTCGGCACCACGACGTTCCGCCCGTTTTACACGCCGGTCTCCTTCGGCGCGCTGACCGGCACTGCGCGCGGCAAACACTTCCAGCCGGCGCGCAAGTCGCCGCTGCACAACTGGGCCAAGAAGAACGGCGCCACCTTTGTCGAGACGGGCCTTTGGTATCGCTCGTCCTGGTTCCCGCGCCAAGGCGAGGTCACCTGGCGTGAAAGCGTCGACCGCGAAGTGCTGAACGTCCGTAAGAATGCCGGCATCTGCGATGTGTCGACGCTCGGCAAGATCGAGATCTTCGGCAAGGATGCGGCGACCTTCCTCGACCGCATCTATTGCAACGGCTTTGCCAAGTTGTCCGTCGGCAGGGCACGTTATGGCGTCATGCTGCGCGAAGACGGCATGGTCTACGACGACGGCACGACTAGCCGCTTCAGTGAAGATCACTTCTTCATGACCACGACGACGGCGCTCGCCGCCGGTGTGCTGACCCATCTCGAATTCTGCGCTCAGACGCTCTGGCCCGAGCTCGATGTCAACTTCGCCTCCTCGACCGATCAATGGGCGCAAATGGCGATTGCCGGCCCAAAATCGCGGGCAATCCTTTCCGACATCGTCGATGAGGATTTGTCCGACGTTGCCTTCCCCTTCATGAGCGCTCGCGTCGTCTCGTTTTTTGGCGGGACGCTCGATGGCCGCCTCTTCCGAATCTCCTTTTCCGGCGAACTTGCCTATGAGCTCGCCGTGCCCGCCGGCTATGGCGAATGGGTGGCGGATGCCATTATGGAGATTGGCAATAAACACGGCATTTGCCCTTATGGCGCCGAAGCCCTCGGTGTCATGCGCATCGAAAAGGGCCATGTCACCCATGCCGAGATCAACGGCACGGTGACGCCTGGAGATCTTGGCCTCGGCCGGATGATCTCAGCGACCAAGTCGGATTTCATCGGCAAGGCCATGCTCATCCGCGAAGGCCTGCAATCACTCGACCGTCCTCGCCTTGTCGGCGTCAAGCCGATCAATCCGGCCACGAGCTTCCGCACCGGTGCCCATATCCTGGCGGACGGGGCTGCCGCCACGCTCGAGAACGACCAGGGCTATGTCACCTCCAGCGCCTTTTCGCCAAGCCTCGGCCACACGGTTGGCCTCGCGCTGGTCAAGCGTGGGCCGGAGCGTATCGGTGAAAAGGTCACGGTCTGGAACGGCCTTAGAAACGAATTCACCGAAGCGTTGCTCTGCAGCCCGATCTTCATCGATCCTGAGAATGAGAAACTCCATGCCTGATCGTCCCGAACACAAGCCGGCACTTGCCGGCAAGGCCGTATTCGAAGGGCCTGGCATCCGGCTGGAAACCTTGCCGGAAGGCCATCTGCTGCACGTGATGGGCTCGATCGATACCAAAAGCCTAGCCGGCTATCTTTCGACAACCGAGCTTTCGGGGAGCAGCCTGCGCTCGGCCGGCTACCGGCAATGGTTTGTCGTCGGCGACGACCAACTCGCGCCAGCACGGATTGCCGCTCTCTCCTCAGTCCTGCAAGGACATGCCTTCGTTTCCGACCAGAGCCATGGGCGCATTCGTATCGGCCTTTCCGGCGCCCATGCGACCGAAATCCTTGCGAAGGGCACCGCCGTCGATCTCGATCCTTCGGTTTTTCCCGAAGGCCGTTCGGTGGTCACGCTTTTCGGCCATGTATCGCTGCACCTGACGCGCACCGCACCGCACCGGTTCGAGCTGATCGTGTTGCGCAGCTATGCCGAACATCTCCATGAGGAACTGGAGCACCTGGCTGCCGCCATCTGACGCGAGAATCTGAGCCTTGCCAGCATGCTCGTTTACGCGGCGCTGCAAGTGACGTAGCGCTTGATGCGCCAGCCAGAGATTGAATTGCTGGACGCCCAAATAGCTGCCGCAAAAGGACTGAAATAACCGCCCACGTCGAGTTTGCGAATGGCGGTGCTGCAAGGGTATTCGGGGTGAAGCAGGACGTCGCTGCCGAGAAGACAATGGTCGAGCAGTTGCGTCTCAATCGACAAATAATCGTTCCTGCCGCCCTCCTATACCACCATCCTCCATGAGTTAATGATATGGCTTTGCGCTGGTGGATTGGAGGAAATGTGCTACGCTTTTGACAAAGCGAACGCAGCAGAAAATGAAATCATGATCTGGGAGGATTCATGGTCGAGATATTTTCTAAGCGGGATGGGCCTCGTCGCGAGGACGCCCAGATCAAGCGCCTCATCGAGCAGAACCGCGGTTTGATCACCAAACTTGCCGACCAATTGAGCAATGGACGGTATTCCCAGTCCCAAAAGCCGCGCGAGCTCCCGCAGGCGGAAGGCCTGATCATCCACATCGGCGGCCAGCCGGCAGCCCCGGCGGCGGCGCAGCCGCGGGTCAGGGTGACGCCCAACGGCCGGGTAATTGCCGTGGATGAATCCTCGGGTCGGCAGCTTCAGCATTTCGGCGATATTCGCAAGACCTCTGCCGGCAAGACCTTCTCTCTCGCCATTGCACGCAATCGCTATATAGCGCCGCTCGACGAGGCGACCGCCGAGGCGCTTGCGGACATGGATGGCGTGACCATCGGGACTTCCTATGGTTCAGACGAGCTTGCGGCCGATATCGGCCGTCGCCTCGATATGGATTTGGAAAGCTGACCACGCAGTCTCCGACAGGAGGGCAACGGTCATTTACAAGCGCCGATTTTTCTCAAGTCACGAAATGTGAGTGCCCATGAAGCGGAATCCACATGGCATGAATGAACTTCCCCTCGGACGGTCACCGCAGATGGCAGCCCTCATGCCGGGCGGCGCGCTGGTACGAGCCGATTACGACGAGGTCGGTGTCACCAAAGCCTGGGAAAGGCTCCTGGAAGGCAAACACGAGACCAGGCGGCAGACGCTGCCGGTGCGCTCCACGATTCACGATTCCTGGCACCGCTGCGCCGAAGGGGGCATCGACGCGCAGCGCAACGAGGCACCGATCGAGACGGATCGGGATGCCGTCGAAGCGCTGACGCGCGGCAGCTCGGAATTGCTTCAGGCGGCGACGCGTCCGTTTTCGATGATCGGTCGAATGCTGGATGGTACCGGGGCCATGCTCGCCCTTGCCGACAGCGACGGCGTCCTGATCAATGTGATGGGTGACAAGAGGACCGTATTCGACGGCATGGATATCCACCTCGGCGTCGGCGGCAAGTGGACCGAAGATGTTGTCGGCACCAACGGCATCGGCACCGCCCTTTGGACCGGGGAGCCGGTCTTCGTTCATGCCGCCGAGCATTTCTGCGCCGGTATCAAGAGCTGGACCTGTGCCGGTGCGCCGATCCGGGATCCCTTTGACGGTAAGGTCATTGGCGTCGTCGATCTTTCCGGACATCCCGATATTTTTCGGCCACACAATATCGCGTTGGTTGCTGCCGCGGCACGTGAAATTGAAAGAGCACTCGCTGATTCGCAGACCGCAGAACGGTTACGGCTCCTGGAAGCCTTTATCGCTTCCGCCAACAACTATCATGCCAGCGACGGCCTTCTGATTATCGATCGCCAGGGCCGGGCCATCTACCACAACAACGTTCCGCTGCCGGAAGGGCGACGGCTGGGCGAGACCGTTCGCCAAGGGGGAGTAAACTGTTGGTCGCCGGAACTCACGGGTTCCGGCTTCCTGGACAGCGTCGCCACCAGCCTTCCCGAGACGATGCGCAATTGCGATGTCTGTCCGCTCGAACTGGATGGCGATATTCGCGGCGCCGCGCTGGTCTTCCCGAAGAGCGTCGGTGGGCGACTGGTGTCGATCGGTAGTCGCGCGTCGGACCGGCTGAAGGAAGCATGCGCTCAGATCATCGGCGAAAGCGATGCCCTCGGCGCGGCGGTCGAAATCGCCTGCCGCGCGGCGGATACGGAGGATGTGACCTCACTGCTGATCGAAGGGGAGACCGGCGTCGGCAAGGAACTCTTCGCACGTCTCATCCATGCGGGTAGCCGAAAATCCGCAGGCAGTCCCTTCATCGCACTCAATTGCGGCGCCGTGACAAAGGAGCTGTTCGGCAGCGAATTGTTCGGCCACGTGCCCGGCGCTTTCACCGGGGCCTCGCGCGACGGCAAAGCCGGTGTCTTCGAACTCGCTAGCGGCGGTGTCCTGAGCCTCGACGAAATCGGCGAAATGCCGCTGGATATCCAACCCTTCCTGCTGCGCGTCCTCGAGGAGCGCGTCATTCATCGCCTTGGCGACAGCCGCGCGCGATCTGTGGACGTCAGGCTCGTCGCCTCGACCAACCGCGATCTCAAGCAGGAGGTCGCCGCCGGGCGATTTCGACGCGACCTGTTCTATCGTATCAGTGCGGTCACGATCGAGGTGCCTCCGCTCCGGGATCGCGGCGATGATTGTTTGCTGCTGCTCGATCACTTCAATCGCACCATGGCGGATCGAAGAGGCGTCTCCCCGCTTCGTTTCACCAACCAGGCGCTCGATGCGATGCTGGCCTATCAATGGCCCGGCAATGTCAGGGAGTTGCGAAATCTCGTTGAGCGCTTGCATCTCTTGGCGCGCAACCCCTTGGTTGCCGTCGAAGATCTGCCGGCCGAGATCGCCGATCGTCAGCCGATTGATGGCGCCCTTTCCATCGAGGCAGACACTCATGTTCTCAGTTTTGCCGAGGCCGAACGGCAGGCGATCATCGCGGCGTTATCCGCCGAGCACGGCAATCTCAGCAAGGTGGCACAACGGCTCGGAATATCGCGACCGACGCTTTATCGGAAGATGGATCAGTTCGGAATCAAACGCAGCTATGCCTGAAGACGACGCCGTGGCGTCACCGAGGAATGCTGGTGTCTGGGATGGAACGGCAGACAGGGTGCCCAATTCTCAAAGACTGTCTGGACGTGGCTAGTTAACCACGTCCAGAGACCCAATTGTTTGGTCGGCCGCCGCTAGCGGTCACTCTCACTCAGAGGCGCCCGAGTTTCTCTGCGCCCCCGCCAAGCGCAGGCCCGGCCGTCGGGTCGACTTCGTCTTCATGCAAGTCGCCAATCAGCGTTTCCGTCGTCAGAATAAGCTTTGCGACGGAGGCCGCGTTGCGCAGGGCCGTATAGGTGACGCGCACCGGATCGATGATACCGGCCTCGATCATGTTCTGATACTTGCCGGTCGAGGCATTGTAGCCGTAGCCGCCGTTGACGCGAGTGACCTCGCCCACGACCGCTGCCGGATCCGCGCCGGCATTGATGGCAATGCGCGATAGCGGTCGCGTCAGCACGGATTTGACGAGACGCACGCCCTCGGCCACGTCGCCGCTTGTCGACCGCAGCACGTCGTCGAGAACGGGAGCGATCTGGGCGAGTGCTGAGCCGCCGCCGGCAACGACCCCCTCCTCCACTGCCGCGCGCACGGCATGCAGCGAATCCTCAATAAGCTGGATCGTGCGCTTCTGCTCCACGGGCGTCACACCGCCGGCATAGATGACCGCCGTGCCGCCGGACAGCTTGGCAAGCCGATCGCGCAGCTTGTCCTGTTCGACATTGGGCGGAGCAATCTCATACTGGCGCTGGACCTGCGCCCGGCGTGCCGCGATCACTTCCAGAACGCCGCCACCGCGCACGATCGTGGTGTGGCTCGCACTTGTTCTCACCCGTTCGGCGGAGCCGAGATCTTCCGGGGTGACGTCCTCCAGCCGGCCGCCGAGATCGCGGGCGATGACCCGGCCACCGGTCAGGATCGCCAGGTCCTCCATCAGCGCCTTGCGCCAATGACCGTATTCCGGCGGATGGATGACGAGGTATTTTCCAGCGCCCTCCTTGCCGAGCAACATGACGACGGCTTCCGGCGACATTTCTTCGGCGAGGATCATCAACGGCCGGTGCGCCGCATCGGCAATGCGGCGCACCACGTCCAGGGAGGAGGGATCCTTGATCTTGAGATCGGTCATCAGGATGAAGGGGTGTTCCAGAACGACCTCCATCTTCTCCTGATCCGTCACCATATGGTGCGAGAGATAGCCGCGGTCGAACGACATTCCTTCGACGACATCGAGCGTCGTCTCCGTCGTGACGCTGAAATCGGTGGTGATGACGCCCTCCGTTCCGACACGCTCATAGGCTTCGGTCACAAGCGCGCCGAGCTTCATGTCGGTGGCGGCGATATTGGCGACGGCGGCCAACACGCCATTGCCCTTGGCGGGTTTCGCGTTGCTCTTCAGCGCCTCCACGATCTTGTCCACGGCGAGATCGATGCCTTTGCATAGATCGACCGATTTCGCGCCTCGCTCGTTAGCCGCGATGCCTTCCTGCACCAGCGCATTCGCCAGGACGATTGCTGTCGTCGTGCCGTCGCCGGCGATCTCGTTCGTCTGCATCGAAACCTCGCGGACCACCTGCGCGCCCATATTTTCGAAGCGATCCGAAAGCTCGATCTCCGACGCGATGCTGACGCCGTCACGCGTCACCAGCGGCGTGCCGATCGGACGGTCGATCATGGCATTCATGCCTCGAGGGCCGAGGGTGGGTTCGACCGCCGCAGCGAGCCGGCCGACGCCGCGGGCGAGCGCGCGCCGAGCTTCGGAATTGTGCAGCATCAATTTTGGCATGGTTCCTCCTCCTTCCGCCCGACGGCGGTGCCTGGCCTGCGCTTTCCGCGCAGGCGTGGTTTCAATGATCGGTGGCGTGCGACGGCGCGACGGGAGGCGGAACGCGACCGATGATGAAATCGACCAAGGTCGGCTCGCCATCGATCACTTCCATCTCTTTGTATCGCGCCTGCTTCAACCCACGACAGAGCGCCCCGTTGAACTCCATATTGATGCGCACGCTGCGAAGCTCGCCGAGATAGGCGGTCAGCCGGCCCGGATCGACCGGCATACCATCCCAATCAACGATCACCCTGTCGTCGGGACGCAAGCCCGGCCGGCGAGCAAGCAGAGCTTCGCGATAGCGAAGCCGGTGTTTGACAGCATCGGCCTCTCCTCCCCGCAGAGCATCGAAATCCGCTAGCGTCATTGTGGATATGGCGACGTCGGACAATTCGATTGCTCGAAGATCGAGGATGACTGCCTCCTGCCGGCGCTTGAAAGCCTTCAGCCGAAACGTCGTGCGCACGGCTTCCAGATCGTGCTCGCCCTCGCCCACCAAAGTGTCGAAGATTTCCGAGAAGCTCTTCCCCGCCGCGATCCCCTGGTTCACCTCCGCGGCAAACATGTGGTCATGCAACGTGATGTGGAAAGGCGGCGCCCAGGAAAGGGCATCGAGTGCCGCCCTGATGTCCTCCAGCATCAGGAAGGCAAAATTGGGCGAGCACCAATAGGTCGGCAGGCGAAAGTCGACTTCGACATGGCCATCCTGCGCGATCTCGGCCCGCTCGACGAAGCCCATCTCGGTAACGGGTTCATCCAATTCGGGGTCGTTCACGCCTTCCAGTCGCCGCCAGAGCTCCCCCTCGCGGCTTTGAGACAGATCGGTCACGCTCATCGGCTCACTCCGCGGCAATGCTGAACGGCGATCCGGCGAGAGCCTTCTTCTTGGCGGCGATGTCGATGCCGTAGAGACGCGCCGCATTGAGGCCGAGGATCTTCTCCTTGATCTCCAGTGTCAGTTGTACGCCACGCTCTTTGGCGATGTCCTCCGGCAGCTCGAAGGCCCAGAGCTTTTCGACGAGCCAGCGCGGCGTCCAGATGGCATAGTCCGAGCCGAACAGGATCTTCTCCGGGCCAACCCAGAACAGCAGCTCGGCGATCACCTCGGCGAAGTAGCGCGGCCGCGAATGGATGAACGGCAGCGCAACGGCAAGCCCGCCATAGACATTCGTTTCCTGGACGCCGATCCAACAGAAATCATCAAGGCGCGGCAGGCCGCAATGCTCGACGATCCAGTTGAGATTCTGGAAGTCGGTGGCGGCATAATCGACATCATGAACGTCGAAGGCATCCTTGTTGAGCGGGATGATGGTTGGGCCCTTGTGAACGTGGATGTTCTTGATCCCCAGCTTCTCGCAGAGCTCGAAGCAGCGATAGGCATCGGGATCGTTGAGCTTCCATCCCTTGGAGGCGCCGTTCCATTCGGCCGTGTACATCTTCACGCCTTTGATATCGTAGGTCTCCTTCATGTAGTGGATGTATTCGAGAGCCTTCTCGCCATCGCGAGGATCGAAGGAGCCGTTGACGATAAAGCGTTCCGGATAGCGCTTGGCGACCTCGGCATTGCGCTCGATCGTATTGAAACCGTTCTTGTAGAAATCCTTCAGATAGGTCGACTGAACGATCGCCACGTCGTCCGGGCCGTTGATGAACAGGTCCCGGTAGAGATCGTCGGCGCTGTATTTTTCGAACTTGCTCTTCTCCCAGAGCTGCTCCTTGGGGCTGAGCGCGGTGTGGTAGGCATAGAAGCATTCGACGAACTGCTTGCCGTGAATGTTGCGCTGGTTCTCAGGGCTGCCGTCCCAGAAATGCGTGTGGCCGTCGACGATGAAAATCTCTTTGCCTTCGGGTGTGACGTACATGGTTTTCTCCTCCAAACATGCCTTGTTTTCGAAGGGCGCACCGCAAAGGACGCGCCCCTCAATCGCCCTTGCCAGGTGTCAGATGTAGTCGAACACCTCGTCCATATCGCCGAAGAGGATGACCGTGTTGTCGTCAACGCGGACCATGCGGCCGTAATGCGTGGACGTATTGACCTCGAAGATCTCGGCGGTCATCTCGCGTCCGAGATATTCGCTGATCTCGTCCATCTTGAAGACCAGCTTGCCGACACCGTCGATGCGGATCAGTGCGGGCTGATAGGTGACGATCACACCGGGCTTCAGGCTCATGAATTCGGCGATGGCGCGAGCCTCGACCGAATCGTTCATGGTGACGCCACATTGGTGGGAAATCGTCTGCTCGAAGGTGATATCCTTCATCGATTTGAAGATGTTGTCGTGCGACGTATCGCGTGCAACCAGTGACATGGGAATAGCTCCTTCGATTAGCGCTTGAGATCGAGTTCACCGAGAATCTTGCCGAGACGCTCCTGCGACTGGGCCTGGACATCGGCAAACGAAACGGGCTTGGAATGCGGCATCGACCAGATCGGCTGCAGGCCCTTGGCGGCCTTGTCGGCAAGCGCCCCGTGCTTGGCGAGCCAGCCCTGGAAGATCTTCCTGTTATAGTCGCCGTGGGAATTGTCGTTGGCGAGCAGGTACATCAGGTCGATCGTATTGGCGAGATTGCGCTCGTAGTCGGCCTCGGCCGCGGAGATCACCGGCGGCGTGACGAAGTCGTGGTTGGCGGCCGCCACCTGCATCAGGAAGCCTGAGCGGAACAATTCCCCGACCAGCGGCTCGAATACGAGGTTGATCGCGAAATACTGTTCGAGATAGTCGGTCGTGCCCATGATGGTTTCGACCGCCTCGCGCGTGCCCTGCCAGACACCATCCTCCAGCCAGGTCTTCTTGCCGAGTTCGTCATCCCAGCCCGGAATATCCATGCCGATCTCGGCCAGATAAAGGGTGATGTCCTGGGCAAGCCGGAGCTTGTAGGACGAGTTCGTCAGCGTGGCGTTGTTGATCATCTGGGTATAGCCGTAGCGCTGCGCCTGCATCAGCGACGTGCCGAGGCCGAACTCCACATGCTTCCAGGCACCCAGATGCGTCTGCAGGATCTTGAGCCATACCTTGTCGAAGGTCTTTGGCGCCCCGGCACGCCGCGCATTGGCGACGACGCTCTGCACCATGGTCTCGATCTTCGACTGGCGCTGATAGTGGGTGCGCTCCCACTCCTGGTCCGGTGCGCGGAAACTATGCCAGTTGGAGCTTCTGGCGGCGGTATTGTCCTTTACATATGCGCCCTTGCCGTTGGCAAAGGAGATAATCCAGTTCTGGATCAGATAGCGTTCGGGATCCGGCTGGACGTCCACAGTCACGTCCTCGTAATGGGTCGCGCGCTGGCCCTTGGGCTCGAAATAGCGATATCTGCGGCTGTCGGAATCGGCAAAGATTGCCGCTCCGGCCGCGCCTGATCCGACGGAACTCGATAATGCTGGCATGGTTCTCACTCCCGTGTTGCAAAAGATGGATCGTGTCTGTTCCCCACCCAGGCCCTAGTGGCCCGGAACTGCCGCGGACGACGTCGTGAAGCGATCGAAGAAGATGCGCTCGGTTTCGAAGCCGTTCATGAAGAGGACCGGCTGCAGCGCGTCGATCATCGGCGGCGGACCGCAGGCATAGACGTCGCCGTTGCCGTCGACATCGAGGTCCTTGAGCCAGGCATCAACCCGCTCGTGAACGAAGCCGCGCTCGCCCGCCCAGCCGCTGTCGTCGGCGGCGTGCGACAGGACCGGAATGAAGGTCACTTGCGGATGGCGCGTGACCAGTTCCTCGATACGTTCGAGATGAAAGAGGTCGTCCGGCGTGCGGGCGCCGTAAAAGAAATAGACCGGGCGGGACTCGCCGCTCAGCAGGTGATCGTTGAGGATCGACCAGACCGGCGACATGCCTGACCCGGCGCCGACCAGGATCAGGGGTCCTTCGCGTCCTTCCCTTCGGAAACAGGTCCCGTAGGGCCCGGCGACGGTGACGTCGGCTCCGATGCGGATGCCTCCGGAATCAAGCTCTCCGGAGAATTTGCCCGCTGGGTATTTCTTGATGATGAAGGAGAGTTTCTGGGTTTCGCGCGGCGTATTTGCCATGGAGAACGAGCGTGTAATCGTCTCCCCTTTTTCCGTGGTGACCGTGATGTCGACATATTGCCCCGCCCAGAACTTCATCGGGGAACCAAGCTCGATCTCGATGCCTCTGATATCGTGGGTCAGCGCTTCGATGTGGGAAATCCGTCCCCTGAACGTTTTCACCGCGATCGCTTTCGACAGCACCTCCTCGTCGTAATTGAGAAGCTCGACCTCCATGTCGGAGAATGCGAGCGACCGGCACAACAGGATATGCCCGGCATCCTTCTCCATGTCGTTCAGCGCGAAGGTCGAATATTTGAGCATGTCGACTTCGCCGTCGAGAAGCACGCATTTGCAGGCGGAACATTGCCCTTCCTTGCAGCCATGCGGCAGCGTGATGCCCTGGCGGAAAGCGGCGTTCAGGACCGTCTCGCCGTTCTCAACCTCGAACTCGACGCCAACAGGCTCAAGGCGGACCTTGTGTGCCGCCACATGCACTTTCTGAGCGTCAGCCATCTGGAAATTCTCCCAATTCCCCGCCCCCCATTTGAAGGCGGCCTCGTCCCGGAATACGGAGGCCGGATGCCCGGCCTCCGCCTGGTCTTGCGTTCAATTGCAGGGATTGATGGTGAAGCCCGCGCGATACTCCGCGAGGTGCGTCTCCCGATCCGCCGGCGACATTTCGCGCAGCAACGTCAGCGGCGACTGCAGCGTGTGACCACGGACATGATCGAGCGTCCACATGTCCTTGGGGTCGAAACGCAGATGCGGCTGCGGCACCAGCGTTTTGCCGTCGGAGCGGACAAAGTTCAGGTCCTTGATCGCATCGGCAAGATCCCAGCCGTGATAGAGCGTCTCCCACTCGCGTTTGCCGCTGAAGCGGCCCATCGCGGGTGTCGGCCGGCCCTGATATTCGTCGGCGAAGGCCTCCACGGCGGTCCAGCGGTCGAGCTCGTGAGCGAAGGTGTGGATCTGACCGTCGATTTCGTCGACGACGATATCCTCGCGGATGAGGCAGGGAACGAGGCAACTCCAGCAGCGATGCGGATACACATAGCCGGTTTCCGTCGAGAAGGTGATCGGCGTCTCACCCGGGCGGCTCAGCTTGTCGTACCATTTCCAGAACTCGCCGAACTCGGCATACCAGCCCGGATACTTGCTTTCGAACCATTCGAAGTCGGCTTCACGCTGGGCCTCGATGCGCCAGAAATTGACCGGCCAGCCGACCGCGAAGAACTGCGCGACCTTGTGGACGTAGTGTTTCTTGGTGATGCGGTTCCAGGCTTCCTGGACATCGTCGTGGTGGATCTTGATGCCGTATTTTTCAAGCGGCAGCATGTAGGTGCGATAGTAGTCCTCGAAGATCCAGCGGTGCCACATCTCCGCATAGGACTCCTTGTTCTTGTCGCGGTTCGTGGTGCCGTATTCGATGAAGGTGCCAATGGCGGCATCGACGATCGCGTGGTTCTGCCAGAAGGCGTAGCGCAGGTCGCGCTCCAGAAGCAGGTGGTTTTCCGGCTCCTTCAGGGCAGCCATCAGCAGCGAGTGGCCGTTGCCGATATGCCGGCTCTCGTCCGACTGAACCGACAGGAAGACGGTCGGTAGCGCATAGTCGCCATTGCGGGCGGCCTCCGACGGCATCGCGACGAACAGCGTGTTGGTGAACGCGGTTTCGGCGACGACGGTCAGATACAGGCAGGCCGAGGTCATCACGTCACCGGTGATGAAGCCCTCGCCGAACTGGCGGCCGATCGTCGTGGCATAGCACTTGCCGAAGGCCTCCTCGGTGATATCGAAGCCCGCCGGATCGATATAGTTCTCCATGTACCATTTCTTCAGATTCATCTGGATGGTCGAATGACGGAACTCGTCGACCATCTGCATGGTGAAGCCGGTGCGCAGGTCTTCACCCGGCGCGATGCGGGCGACCATGGCCATGGAGCGAGCGGCGGAAATCTCCGGGAACGGAATGATCGCCAGGAACAGCTTCATCCATTCCACCCAGCGCGGTTCGACATTGCGGAACATGTCGCCACGCAACGCCGCATCGAGCGCGCCGTAGACACGATTGTCCTTTTCCTCCTGCATGGGAAAATAGGAGCGCAGCACCTGCTTCATCGGATCGCGCGGCGCCTTGGTGATCTTGTAGTCCGTCGGAAACGTCATCGCTTCCTGCACATAGCTTGGATTCCAACCAAGATCGGAAATCCGCTTGGTCGCCTCGCCGACGGAAATGCCTCGTTGCGAGGTTATCTTATTGAGTGTCAAAGACGACATCGTCCTCAGCCTCCACTGTGTTGCGCCGCAGACCTCAGGCCTCGGCTGGAACGGCGCCAGAAACGCCGCGAGCGAAAGTTGGAACGGCGTGGCAGCGGGACGCGCATCGGCGCTTCCCTGCGGGCCGGCCATTCAGGTCGATCGAGGCAAAGGTCTTCGGGGAGGTTCCGGACTCCTCGGCCGGATACGCCAAACCGCTTCCCCAACTCCTTCGTTCTTCTGTCGTCGCTGTCAGCGCGATAGTTTTATGAGAAGAGACAGTGCAAAGGGCGTGCCAAGTCAGTTTTGCCGTGATTTCGGGACCTGGCGAAGCGCAATATTGAAATAGTGTAAAGTTATTTTACAGTCGTAATTTACAAGTGTAATTTTATTTATATTTATAAGCAGCGCCTATAAGCTTTTGCAATTGCGAAATAAACAAAGATCGACATCCGAAATTCTATGACATATATTTCGGTGTGAAGAGTATTATTTCACACTCGGAAGCAACGATGCCGGACAGGGATGAACACAGGATGCCGCTCGGCGCGATCGAAGGCGACATAGCCACCGAACTTGCCGGGCTCATGCAGCGAGATCTCGTCTTCGTGGCGCGCTTCCTCGGAGAGAGCCAACACCTCATGCAAAGCCATTTCCAGCAATTCATCCTGCGCGAACTCGCCGCTGCCGGCTTCACCGATGAGACCCATCCGATGATCCAAGCCTTCGCGGAACGGCACGCGATCCTGCTGCGCGACTTCGTGTTCGCCGGCGTGTCCTTGTCGCGGCAGCTCCGTATCGAGGAGCTTGAGTGGCTGACGGGAGACACGATGATCCGCGTCGACATTTGGGATCAGCTTGGCAGCCATATCGATATGGCAAAGCGGCAGTTCCGAACTCAGCTGCCGGGCCTTCCCGCCATGCTCGAGGCCTGGAAGGCACCATCGGGAGACAATCCGTGAGCGTGACAGCCTCAGTGCTTATGACCCGCACCGGCTGGATTCCAGCCCTGAGGACGTTGGCCGCGATCCTCGCGCCGCAACTTATGGGTATCAGGATATCGGCATGAGCGCTCAAGACCAGCCAATCCAGGATCTATTGCAGCGGCGCCTCGCGCTCGTCGGGACCATCTCGGCGCTCACCGCGAGAACGCACAAGCTGATCCAGGAAAATTCCGGCGCCGAGATGGAAATCCTTCGCCTGAAACTGGCCTTGGGTCGCAGCCCCGCCGACTGCGAACTCCTCCGAGCCTTGGAAGAGACCGAAGACCAGGCCGAGACAATCCGTTCGAACCAGGACGACTGCATTGCGGAGATCGAGGCGGCGGAAACGGCGCTCATGGAAATCGATCGTCTGATCGAGGGAGCAAAGGGAGAACAGTCATGAACCAGCAGCCTGTAGCGAACGTCACCCTGTTCGACCTTCTCGCCCGCAACTGGCATCGGCCTGCCCCGATCCGCCAAATCTGCTTCAACGACGATGAGACACTGCTTGCCGTCGTGTGCGCGGACGGGTCGGTTGCAATCGCGAGAATGGCGGACAACGAGCCGCCGGAAGCGCGCATCGCGATCGACAGGGGCCAGGCGACGATCAGGCCGCGGCAGGGCAAGGCCGCGCCGCTGATCATGACACGCGTAAAGGGCGCGGGGTCCGTCAGCGCGCACTGTGACGGCGGCTTTCTCTCGGCGGGAGCGAGCAGCGGCCTGCTGCGTCTCAGCCGCGCCGGCGAGATCGCGGAAACGGTCTTTCCCACGGATCAGCCGGTTCAAGCTTTCGACCACTGCCTGACGACAGGCTCGACAGCGATCGCCGCCGGCGACCGGCTCCTTGTTCATACCGCCTCTAACGCATCCAGCGCGGAAGCGGATCTCGGCGGCAAGGCTCCGGAACATATCGCGTTTGCCGCCGACGGAACCAATGTGGCGGTCGCCGCCTCGGAAAGTCTCGCCCTTTTTCGCATTGACGATGATCTGAAACCATTGCTGGAAATTCCGCTGCCCGCTCCTCCCCTTTTGTTGAGATGGAGCCATGACGGGCGTTGGCTGGCCATAGGTCTCGATGGCGCTGGCTTGTGCTTGGTCGACGTCAATGCCGGCCGCCATGTCGTGCTCGGCGATTTCCCGGCACCGGTTCGCACCGTGGCCTGGAGCGCGCGGGAAAGGACACTTGTCGCCGCCGGCGCCTTTCGCATTGCCGGCTGGTCGATGGAAACACCGCCGTTTGATGACAGCGCCGCAGGCGCATTGGAGACCGGGCGTGTCGGCCTGGTGCTTGTCGAGGCGGTTGCGGCCCAGCCAAACGGCCGCCTCGTCGCCGCCGGCTATGCCAGTGGGCAGGTGGTGGTTGCGCCGGTCGGAGAGCGCGAAGAACTGGTCGTACGCTCCAGCGGCGGCCCCGTCACGGCACTTCAATGGACGGCCGACGGCCGGCATCTTGCCATGGGCGATGCGCTCGGCAATGTCGCCATCGCTACCTTCCCCGCACAGCTTTTCAAATGATCCACGTATCAATGGAGGACATCATGCAGATCGAACTTTCCGAGGAGGAAAAGAGCAAGGACGCCTTTTTCGAAAGGATCGCCAGACTGTCTCAGGAAATGGTCGCGGCCCACGGCAGGGAGTTCAGCATGGGCGCGCTGGTACTCGGCGCCCGCTGGATCGCCGAAGGCAAGGCCGATTCCGGCGGCAAGGCGGCTCCTCAAAGGATGTGACTGTGGGTCGCAGTCCAATCCCGCGTCACGGTTTTTTGGCGATCAGGCCCTTTGCCGGGATGCCTCGGTGTGTTCTCGGCATTCCTGCTGATAAAGCAGGCAGACAGTCCGCAGCATCGAGGCGAGATTGGACATGTCGCCATGCTGCTCCAGCGCCTCGCGGTACAGTTCCGCAATCAGCTTCGATGTCGACAAGCCCTCCAGGGCCGCCATGTCTTCCAATGTATTCCAGAAGGCCGATTCCAGTCTGACACTCGTCGAATGACCGCCGATCCGGACCGAACGGCTGACCTTCATAAACCGTTCCTGGCCCTGATCGGTCAAAACCCTACACATCATATCTTCCTCCCTCGCGCTGAGCTTGGCGCATGACAAAGCTCTCCGCCCAGGAACCGGGCGAAGAGCGCCTGTTTTGATGTTGAAGCCGATGTCTTCAAGGGATCAGCACGGCACGTCCGTGAATCCTGCCGTTGTGCAGATCCTTGAGTGCCTTGTTGGCGTCGGCGAGCCGGTATTCGACGGTTGTCAGGTTCACCAGGCCGCGATCGGCGAGCGCCATCAGTTCCACGAGTTCGGCCCAGGTTCCGACGAGATTGCCGATGATGTTCTTTTCGGTGATCACCATATCCACCGTCGGCACGCGGATATCCTCGCCGTAGCCGACGACATAGTAGCTGCCCATCGGGCGGGTCATTGCCAACCCCCTGGTGGTCGTGCCCTTCTCGCCGACGAAATCGATGACGGCTTCGGCGCCCTGCCCGTCCGTCAGCTGCAGAACGGCTTCGACCTCGTTGCCGTCGGCCTTGACCAGCTTGTCGGCGCCGATCTTGCGTGCGAGCGCGAGGGAGTCTTCGGATGTATCGACAACGATGACGTCGGCGGCGCACATCGCCTTGAGGCATTGGATCGCGATATGGCCAAGGCCGCCTGCCCCGATGACGACGCAGCTCTCGCCGGGCAGCAGATGCCGCGTCGCTTTCTTGACGGCTCGATAGGCAGTCAGACCAGCATCGGCATAGGGGGCGACGTCCTTCGGCGCCAATGTCTTCGGCAAGGCGACGATGTTGCGCTCCGAGGTGCAGAGATATTCCGAATAGCCGCCATTGCTGTCGAGCCCTGGAAACTTGCCAGGGCCGTGCATGTCGAAGCCGCGCCGGCAGGCAAGGCAGGTGCCACCGGAAATCTTCGGATGGACGATGACGGGATCGCCGACCTTGATGCCCTCGACCTCCTTGCCGATGGCTTCAACCCAGCCGGCATTTTCATGCCCCATGATCAGGGGAAGAAGATCGTGGCCGTTCGGATCCATATGCGGCCGCCAGACGCCTTCGATGATGTGCAGATCGGTGCGGCAGACCCCTGCACCGCCGATGCGGACGATGACGTCAGTGGATTTCCTGATCTGCGGATCGGGAACGTCCTGCAGCGAGACCCACTGATCCGCCTTCAGATGGTCGTCATATGTGTTGAGAACCTGCGCCTTCATGCTGATGTCTCCTTCATCGCACAGATGGATGCGTGTTGCGCAGAACAACGAAGCAACTGCCGTTCCAGATAGAATTCTCTTTTGTTAACAGATGCATCGACCGAGGTAGTCGGCGCCCGCCTGTTCATCTGCTGAACGGCGCTGCGAACCAAACTGTCCAGTTTCTGTCTATTGCCATCGCGACGACGGCTGTTATCCTCCTGTTATGATGCATGAGGAGGAGCCATGCAGCGCCTTTCAGGAATCGACCGGGCCCGCAACGCGTTGGAGAAGGGCGAGCGCTTGCCGATCGGCGCGCTTCAGCCTGTTGTTGCCGACAGCTGGCAGCGGTGCCGCGATGGCGGTCTCGATCCAAGCGCTGCGCCGCGACAGAGCGTCGTGGCATTTTCCGATGTCCGACAACGGCGCGAGACTGCCGCGTCCATGCGTCGTCTGGCGCTTGCGGAAATGCAGCTTCTACATTCGCAGATCGCCGGATCGAATTTCATGATCGCGCTCGGCGATGCCGACGGCATCGTTCTCGATACGATCAGCGATCAGGAATTCGCCGGCAGCGCTGCCGGCCGCTCGATCATTCCCGGCAGCATGTGGAACGAGAGCGAGCGCGGCACCAATGCGCTTGGCCTTGCCGCCATGACCGGAAAGCCGGTCGCGATCTATGGCCGGGAACATTATTTCGCCTGTCATGGCCATCTGAGCTGCATGGCGGCGCCGATCTTCAATTCGCAAGGCGATCTTCTCGGCCTGCTCGACGCATCCTGCGCCCATGAGGCGCGACAGGAGCATACGCATGCGCTCGTGCGCATGGCGGCTGCCCAGATCGAGAACGGCCTCGTCTTCCAGGAGTTTTCCGGCAACTTCGTTTTCGCCTTCCATCCGCGCGTGGAATATCTGGATACGCTGTCGGCTGGCCTGATTTCGGTATCGCCGGCCGGCGACATTACCTCGATCAACCGCTCCGGCCGGGCGCTGCTCGCCGGCCTTCCGGCAACCCTCGGCAGCCATTTTGACGCGCTCTTCGAATCCGGCTTCGGCACGGCGATGGATGGGCTGCTCAGCGGCGGCGTCATCCGCATCCGCGACCGGGCCGGCAGCAGCGTCTTCATGGCCTGCCGCCAGATCGCCCAAGGTCGAGGCTCGCCGCCACGCCAAGCCGTGTCACCCCTCCCGTCCCTATTGCCCCGGCAAGGCTTGCCGGACTTCGTCTGCGATGACAGCGCGCTCCGGCGAGGACTCGCCTGTCTTCCCGACGCCGTCGGGCTCGGTATGCCCGTCCTCATCACCGGGGAGACCGGGACCGGCAAGGATCTGATGGCTCGTCATGTCCATAGCCTTAGCCGGCGAAAGGGCGAGTTCGTCGCCGTCAATTGCGGCGCCGTGCCTGAGGAGCTCTTTATCTCGGAAATATTCGGTCACGAGGCCGGCGCCTTCACCAATGCGCGCGCTAAAGGCGCTCTGGGGCTTGCGCGCGCTGCTCATCGCGGAACGCTGTTTCTCGACGAGGTGGCCGACATACCGCTTACAGCGCAAACCTCCCTCCTCCGCTTTCTCGATACTATGGAAGTTCGAGCGGTAGGCGCGCATAAGGCCGAAAAGGTCGATGTGCAGATCGTCTCAGCCACCAACCGCGATATGGAGGAGATGGTGGCGCAGCGGCTGTTTCGCGCCGATCTCTACTATCGGCTCAACGCGTTTGCCGTCCATCTGCCGGCACTGAGGGCGCGGACCGATTTCGCTGCGATCGTCCGGCAGTTGATGGAGGAGATGGCGCCCGGAACGCCCATCACGGATGCGGCTGTCGCCACCCTCTCCGGCAGAAAGTGGCAGGGCAACATTCGTGAACTGAAGACTGTACTGCAACGGGCATTGGTTCGCCGTCATGCCGATTACCTCGACGAGGATTGTTTCGACCAGGGTGGCCTTGCACGCGAAAGCTTGCAGGATTGCTGCGAAGGATGCAGGGGGCGCCCGCTCAGCCGCGCGAAATGCCAGGAAATCCGCGCCGTCCATCGCCAGACAGGTGGCAATATTTCGCACACGGCACGCAAGCTGAACCTCTCCCGCACGACGGTCTATAAGCACGTCCAATGACGGGTCGAGCGAACCGTCTAGAGATAGCGACCGCTACGCTGCAGGACCTCGATCTTGTAACCGTCGGGGTCGCTAACGAAAAAGAAGCGCGCGAGTTTCGCGCCACTATGGTTGAAATCCACGATCTTTGTCGTCTCGAGACCGACCGCGAGGAAACGCTGATGTTCAGCCTCGAGGTCATTGACCGAGACTGCCAGATGGCCGTAACCGTCACCGATTGAATAAGGTGCGCTGCGTCCCCTATTGACCGTTAGTTCGAGCTCGAAACCCGTGTCAGAATTGCTCAGATAAATCAGGGTGAATGTATCGAAGTCCAAGCGCTCCGCGACGGTCAGTCCGAAAGCCAGCCGATAGAACGCGACGGAACGGTGTTCATCCAGCACCCGGATCATGGAGTGGATCATCTTGGCCATGTGGGAACCTCCTGGCTCATAGGAATAGGACGATGCAGGACATCCTGCCCATGCCGGTGGTATGTGAGAGCGACATGCTGGAATTCTGCCCTCAATGGTGATCGTCCATTCCACCGCCACCGCTTTGTCTCCAACAAAACGATAGTGATGGGCTGACAAGCCGCATTCGACCCCAGACAAGTTGCCGGTGCCCAAGCGACACCCCTTAGCGGAGCAGGATCGCGGCTGCGATCAGAATGACAAGGAATGGCAGTGGCAGTAGGACGACAGGCAGGAGCCAGACGCCGAAGAGCGAATCCGCCTGCGCTTGGTCAGGATGAGCGGGGTCGTAGAGGACCGCGAGCCTGGAACCGGGCGGATATTCCTGAGAGCTTGAACCCACGCTGGACGTGTACGGCACCTCCTGGCCATCTGGCGTGCGAAAGGTGAACGTCGGATAGTCCATGACCCCGTAGCTTGTGTTGCGCTTAATGGCGCCCTCGAAGATGGCTTCGGTCCGCTGCGCCCGCATGGCGAAGCTTAAGCTGTGGGCGAAGGCGATGATACCAGGCACCAGCAGGAGTAGGCCGACCACGAGCACGATGCGGCCGGCCCGCTGGACACGCACACGATGCTGATCGCCGACGAGCCTCAGTGTGCTCTCCCTGACGAAATCCTGCTGCCGGGCGGATGGTCGACGGGCATAAGCTCCGATCGGCGAAGCCATCCCTTCATGGTCCTTTCCCCGGCCAAATAACCGACTTTCACCCACTCCATCTGTCTTTCCAAGATGACCACCGGATCGAACCGGATGAGGTAGCGGCCCTGCCGCGTAGAATTGGTCGGAATCGGCCGGAGGATGGCGCGGTCCGCAGCCACCATATCGACGCCGATCCACGAGGGATTGGACTTTACGAACGAGCCGGTCCAGGGGGCCGACACCATGTCGTCGCCCGCCATTTCGCATCCGGCCTGGTTGTCGCGCAGGGTGATCGACACCTCACCGTTGCCGAGGACAAGTTCTCCGGGGATCAACGCCTTGTCACCAGGAGTCCATGTCACGATCTGGGCGCTCGACCCCTCAATCCGTCCGGAGAGCATGAAAATGCATGTAAATGGCGGAACGCCGGATACGCCCGGCTCGCCGCGTCCATCAAAGAAGGTGCCGACGACTGTCTTGCTGGTTACCGTCAGGAGCAATGGCCCATAACTGCTCGTCATCGGTGCTAAGTCTGATGGATAGACCGACACATGCGGAAAGATAAAGCCGAATAAGACCAGCAGCGCGGTGTAGGGACGCAAGTGTGGCATCAGATCGCGTGTGTGTATGTTGGCCGTCAGCCCAACCCCATGCATTTCAAATAGCACAGCAGCGATAGCGCATCTAGCAGAACTGAAAACACGTGTGGGCTTACGTCTGCGGCATAATCACCGTGAGCGCTCTATGGCTCGCCTATGCCATAACGTCTGCTAGTATGGAAGAGTAAACGCTCGCAACGGCGGCCAGCGAAAGCGATGAACCGGAAGGCTTAAACAGCGGGTTCTCTTCAGCCCGGGAAGTTCGTTCCAGCTCATTTGCAGCGGATCGAAGTACCACCGCTTCCGGCGCGGCGCATTCTTGACGAAAGGTAAGTTGGATGGCGAAATGGGAAGCTAGAGATTTCGGCCCCGAGAGCGTTGTCCTTGACGCCGACAGGCTGTCGCGACCAGTCACCGCTGAAGAGCTGGGAAATCAGATAATTCGTATCAATCGGCTCTGCACAATGCTGTCACGCGTTCTCTCAGCGGCGGAAATAGCCGTGACCGATCGCGAGCGCATCTGGTCTGATATCGAGGAGTTTCAGGATCAGAACTTTGAAGCGTACAAATGCTTGCTTGGGAGCGCCCAAAAATGATCTTTAGGCAGCCTATCTGCAGAAATTGCTTCGAAGGTTGATACAACTTGTCATTTTGCTTCCCGATAGCTCTTGCAGTAATTTCAAATGGTTAGGCGCGCGCATCTTTTAAGGCTTGCCAAGCGCGGGCGCAACGATCCGACGGATTCCAGATTGCGTTTTCCGACCAGGTTGAGAATGCCATTTTTGATTGAACGAAATTCGTGCCGTCCGTATTTTTGGAAACCCGAAAGCAAGCAATTTATGCAATTCTCTGTTGGATATGGTGATTCGGAGCATGTTGATGAAGCCGGCAACCATTTTCGTCCAGCTGGCGGGGGCGTCTCATGGCTTGCAATGTAAATGACATACCGCAGCCGCACGCCATTGGCTCCCAGGAGTTCATGCATTTGCGGGAGCTGTTTGATCGCTCGTTCAAGGCTGCTCGGATAGGTGTATGGGAGTGCAGCCTGCCGGATCAGACGCTCAGTTGGACGGATACGGTCTATGAATTCTTCGATCTTGTTCCGCAGACGCCATTGGCACGGGACGAAATCGTCAAACTCTATACGCCAGAAACCCGTAAACTTCTGAACGAGGTCCGAGAAAAGGCAATCCGTACAGGTGAAGGCTTCACCCTGGACGCTCAAATAATTACCGCAAAAGGCAACTGCCGTTGGATTAAAATAACCGCCTGCGTAGAGTTTGCGAATGGCACGGCCGCCCGGATATTCGGGGTGAAACAGGATGTCACTGCCGAGAAGACAATGGTCGAGCAGCTGCGTCGCCTGGCGGAGCGCGATACACTCACCGATCTGACTTCTCGCACAAGGTTTGAAACTTTCTTCAGCGAGATATGTGGGGCCGACAGCCAAAGGACGAGGGCGCTACTCTTGGCGGATCTCGATGGCTTTAAGTCTGTAAATGATGCCCTGGGACATCAGGCCGGGGACGACTGTCTCAAAGTTGCTGGTCGCAAACTCTCGCAGGCCGTACCTGACGCCGATATGATCGCTCGCATCGGCGGGGATGAATTTGCCATTATCCATCCATGTTCATCGGCTGAAGATCTCGCAAAGATCGCCACGCGTGTCGTAAATGGCATGAATTGGATGATCTCTACGCCAACGAAAAACATTCAGATTGCAACCTCCGTTGGCGCTGCCATAATCGTACCCGGCCAATCGCCCAAGGATATATTTGCGAAGGCGGACCATGTCTTGTACGAGGTAAAATCCGCGGGCAGGAACGGTTTCCGGATCGCGTCACTTTCGCGATCTTCGCTGGAAACCGCTCAAGCGGCCGCACAATGAGGGAAATAGCCTCTCATCAGGGAGACTCTAACGCCCCCTCAGATTTATTGCTCGATGACTACATATCGCTGCTCGTGACCTAAGCCGGAAGTGCTCGTCCAGCCCCGTCGCATGAGGAAGTCGTTTTGAGGCCGAAAGGAAGCTTTTGCTGCTTCGAGCTGTACTCGATCCGGGTTCCATGCTGAAGGATGTCAACTTCATCGGCCGATGGAAGATCGTCAGCGAAGTCCGGCCGCTTCGTAGCGGAGCTAAAAAGCTTCTATCGCAAGGTCGCGGCCCGTGAGCGCGTATCGCTCGGGTTTTCTCCAAAAGCGCTGCGATAGACGACAGAAAACCTGCCCGGATGAAAGAAACCCCACCTCATGCAAATCTCGCGAACGGATTGCTGGTTCAGAGGATCTCGCAGCTGGTCGCGAGCGGCTTTCAGCCTCATTGCGCGTAGATAGGCTCCCGGAGAAGTTCCCTTGAAGGCCTTGAAGCCCGTTTGCAACGCGCGAAGTGAAACTCCGACATCATCCGCGACCATCGATATGGTGAAGGGCTCGGTGATGTTGGCATACATATAGTCGATAGCGCGTCGGACATGCCAAGGTGCAACCACTGACACTCTCTTTTTTTCCAAATGGCCGGAAAGGCGGTGGGGGGCACATCGGATCACAAGATCAGCAAGCGTTTCGCTCATCGTCGATACGGCAAGAGGTGAAGACAGAAGCGGACCGTCATTGCGCATGCCCTGCACGATCGTCAGCGCCAGATTGCCAACAAGCTGGCCGGACGGCGTTGCGAGATCGAGAACGGGCTCCAGGTCAAGCGGCTCAAGGATTGGTGTTTCGAAGAGCGACACCAGCACCCGTCTCACCACTTTCCAGTCCAGGAACAGAGCGTCCGAGCGGTGTGGGCCGCCTTGGACAAGGCGATTACCTGCCTCATGGTTGTTGGCCATGAGAAGCTGACCCGCTCCGCCTTCAACGGTTCTTTTGCCAACGGACAGCCGAAAGGACCCAGTGTGCGGTATGTAAAACGCTAGGTGTTGTGGGGTCTCATCGAGCGTTCGCACTTCCCAGGGACTCTGATAAACGGAATGAAGCACCGTAAACGCCCCACTTCTTCTCAGGTCCGCTGCCCAAGCAAAAGCTCGATCGTTGCCGCTCAGCGGCTTGGCGCCAAATGCCCCATAGCTTGCCGAAAAAGCTCGAACCATCGATTCGAAATCACAGCCTTCATGGGTGGGCGCAAAGTCGTCCACGCATGCACGGGAGTGCGCCAGATTGTCGGATCTCAGCGATATCATGCCATTCGGCTCTTTCCCCTTTATATATCCCGCCTTGCTAACCGCCCTTTCCTATCGAGCGCTCCATCTCGTCTGAGATCGTCGCAGCGCCGATATCGTGCCCCCCAAACACTCGGATACCGTCGCCTCTATCATCCGTAGAATGCCGTCATCGCGGCTGGATTGGCCGATCTTGATGAGGTAAGCAGGACCAGCAATTGAGGATTAAATTCCTCAGTTTGACAGAAGCACGGCACCCGTAATCAAGTTTCACACTTACAGTGTAAATTAAAACGATCTGAAAATGAAGTATGATCCGTTAGACCATGTTGCGGCACATTTTTTGCGAGATTCGCAACCTGCACGGGTGGCTTCCCGCAATGAACGAGATCTGTTGCGGTTGATCTGGAAGTCTCCCGGGATCGAGCGCTCTGACCTGACCCAGCCGCTCGACCTTACCCAGCAATCTCTGCACAGGATTGTCGCGCGGCTTCACGACCGAGGAATGATCGTCTTCACCTCATCGGAGGCCCGACGCCCCGGCCCTCGCAGCCCCGAACTCAGTCTTTGCAAAGACTGGTGTTTAACCCTTGGCATCTCGGTAAACGTCGGTTCGATCGGTCTCTGCCTCATGGGCTTCGGAGAGCCTCTGGAAAAAATGGAAATTCCGCAGGCGGGATCCTCCCTCTCCATGGAGATGGATCGGATTGAAAAAGCCGTCGAAAATCTTCTTGCTCGGCGGGGCGCCAGTCGGCGGGATGTTCTTGGCGTCGGTCTTGCCGTCAGCGGCCACCGTATGCTGGAAACGGCGTTCAATTGTCCTCTACCGCTCGCCCATTGGTCGTTGATCGACCTGGCCCCCCTACTTGGGAAGCAACTTGGCCTGCCGGTCTGGGCGGACAATGTCGCCAGAACAGCAGCTTTGGCGGAAGCAATCTTCGGTGTCGGCCGTGAGGTCACAGATTTCGCCTATATTGCCCATCTTCATGGTTACGGCGGCGGTCTGGTTTCCGGGGGCATGCCATTTCGCGGCAGTTTCGGAAACGCCGGCGAATTTTCCGTTCTCTTCGGCCGTCAGGACTACGAGGACCGCCCTGCGCTTGGTCTTTTGCTTGAACATCTGCGGGCGAAGGGACGCTCAGATTTGACCTTGCGGGATCTCAAAAGCGAAAGCGTGTTGAATTGGGATGGCGTTGCAGAATGGCTGGACCGCGTCACACCGGCGCACAATCGCGCCATCAATGCGATTTGCGCGGTATTCGACCCGGCCTTGATCATCCTTGGTGGTGAAATGCCGCATTCACTGGCAAGAATGCTTATCGAGCGGACTGAAATTAACAATCTGCCTCGGCATGGCGCCTTGCGCGACGTTCCCAGGCTCGACGTGGCGGAGATAATTGACGCCCCTGGCGCAATCGGGGCGGCATTGATCCCTCTATTCGAAACCGTTTTGTGACTGGCTTCACAGGCAAGGACATTGAACGAGTTTACAATCATTCGGCTTTGGCCATCGGTCGATACAATGAAATCTGGCAGTTAAAGCGCTTGGAACTTATGTCTCGGCGACGACAAGCGTCTTTCTCCATGCTTTCAAACAGCCGAAATCCTTGTTGCCTAGCTTTCGTGATGCAAGCAATACGTTGATAGGCGCCTATAGGTTAGGCTATTACCTGTTTGTAACCTAAGCGCAGGCTGGGGTGACGTCATGTCGACAGCAATTGCCGTTCTTGGTGGGGTTGGGTTGTTCCTTCTCGGCATGACCGTCATGACTGACGGCCTGAAGGCGATGGCCGGTTCCGCCCTTCGAATCGTGCTTGGTAAAGCGGCGGCTACACCGCTCTCCGGTGCCTTCTGGGGGGCGCTCGTCACGCTCCTCGTTCAGTCCTCAAGCGCCGTCACGATGACGACAATCGGCCTCGTCAGCGCTGGTCTTCTGACATTTCCGCAGGGACTGGGCCTTGTGTTCGGCGCCAATGTCGGCACGACGGGAACGGGTTGGCTGGTGGCATTGATTGGCGTGCGGATCTCACTATCGAACTACGCGCTGCCGTTGATATTCATCGGAGCATTGGCCAAGCTACTCGGGAGCGGCCGGATCGCGGCAGCGGGCGGCGCGCTCGCAGGCTTCTCGCTCGTACTCTACGGTCTAACGACCCTTCAACAGGGTATGGGTGATCTTGCGGCGACACTGCATCCGTCTGACCTCCCCGCGGTGCTTGGCACGGCGGGAGTGGGTTGGACAGAAGGATCGATTGGGCTCGTGATCCTGATAGTCGTCGGCCTTGCGATGACCGCGGTTATGCAATCCTCGACGGCTTCCATTGCAGTGACGATTTCAGCTTTCTTCGCGGGAGCAATAAACCTGGAACAGGGTGCGGCACTGATCATCGGCCAGAATATCGGGACGGCGACCAGTTCCGCATTGGCTGCAATTGGCGCCAGCACGACGGCTAAACGCCTCGCGCTTGCCTATGTACTCTTCAAACTGATCGCGGCGCTTATCGCGATCGTCGCCTTTCCGTTCACGGCAGCACTGATGAAATCACTTTCTTCGTCGATTGACGGAATGACGCTCCTTGCCGCCTACCACACAGCCTATAACGTTGTGGGCGTTGCAGTGCTGCTTCCCGCAACGCAATGGTTCACTCGGATAGTGGAGCGCCTTCTACCCTCAAGGCAAACAGCGCTTCAACGTGCGCTCGATGCGAGCGCACTCGCCAGTCCGGTGATCGCCATTGAGACCGCCCGTCGTGTCGTCGCGACTGTCCTCGAAACAACCTCCGCCTCGGTTTCTGCCGCACTTTCGGATGGCGCCAGCCGCTCGGCGCAGGGCGCGGAAACGGCCGCCACAGTTGAAGAGGTGCGAGACTTCCTGTCGGAATTGAAACAGCCCCCGGAAACGGAGGGTGAGCGGCTGCACCTGACAAGCATATTACACGCGCTCGATCACGCCTCACGCCTGGCCGAGGTCGTGGCAGATGGCGCGCTCCCAGGACCTCCAGCGGGTGCCGGTGATGACCTTCGTCTCACCGAACTGTGCAGGAAGGCCATGCGAGCGGCACAGGAAATTAGCGGCTCAATCACCTCGGAAACTGCCCTTAGCGCGAAAGCGTCCCCTATCGGCTGGAATGTCTCAGCGGAGATCGCCAGGGCTCTGAGGGAAATGGAAGGCGCGGCATGGGAACTCGACAACCTGCAGCGCGACTATCGCGCCGCGAGACTTGCGTCCGTTGCAGCGGGCGAGTTGACTGCAGCAGATGCCTTCACGCGGATCGAGACTGCTCGGCGGTTCGACCAGATCGTCCATCACGCCTGGCGATCATCGGCGCATCTTCTTGGCCACGGCGAGGTCCCCAATCAGGAAGCGTAGCAACGCTCGTCAAACGCCACCTCCGACGCCGGCGAGGTAATTCGCCACAGCATTTTGAGCGAAAGGTGCAAACTGTAAGAGAAGCTTATCCGCCGTCTAGCCATGTGTTCGTGGATAGGGATTACTCTGTGGCGGCGTCCAGTTCGCAAGCGTCTCAGGATCCGCCTTCCATACTTCGACCTTCAGCGGATAGCAGGCGGCGGTGTCGCTGGAATGTGTCGCGCCGCAATCCCCGCCTGGGCAGGCCGACAGCGCGCCCAAAAGGTCAATCTCGGCGAAGAACTCGATGAAATCCCCTGGCCGCACGGGGCTGGCCTTCATGAAATATTGATGCGTGTCCTTGGTGAAGCCGGTGCACATGAAGACGTTCAGCACGTCATGCACATGCATCTCGGCATCCTGGAGTGGAATGTTCCTCTCGGCAGCCAGGGCCCGCGTCAGGTTCGAATGGCAGCAGTGATGATAGTTGCCGCCCTTCAGCAGACGGTTGGTATAGGGATCGCAGCGCGTGCCGATGACATCGTGGACGCCGGCACCGTCCTCGTCCCAACCGTACCAGCCGAGCGTGTCGTGCGTAATCGTCGCCATGGGCTTTAGATGCGGCAAGGTGCTCCACAACCGGTCGCCGATCCCGACATGGGTGGCGTGCAAGGCGCGCGTCTTGCCGCTGAAGAAACGTTCAGAGAGATCGCCGGCGCTCCAGAGGTTGAGATCGCCGACCTGTGGGCCGTCCACACTGACGATGCGGAAGAAATGTCCCTGAGGAACATGGAAGGTGCGCGCCTCGCGCGGCGGCACGAAGACCTCGCTGACCTTCGTCAGCATCTGCCGTGCAGCGTCCAGAAAGCCGAGGTCGGCAGGAGGCAGCGTTTCGACCGGATAGACCACCACCGGCGGCTTGGCCCGCCGTTCGGCAGCATCGGCTGGAGCGGATACTATGGATGATTTTGGCATTCTGGTCTTCCCGCTTTGCTGGCAGAGGCCGGGCTTTCGCCGCTTGGCCTCAACAATCATTGCCGAAGACTTTTAGCGGGGCGGCGGCGGCAGACAAGCGGGAACCTTCTTGCCCTATGACTAAGTATCGCTTAGTCGTCCTGTATGAGCAATCTTCCTCTCGCCTCGCTGCGCGCCTTCGAGGCGGCTGCGCGCCACGGAAGCTTTGTCAGGGCAGCAACGGAACTGAACCTGACACCGGCCGGCGTCAGCCAGCACGTCCGAACGCTGGAGACTTGGCTTAATGTGCGATTGTTTGTCCGGCACGCGCGCGGCGTGACGCTGGCCGCCGCCGGCCGGGAATTCGGCGCGGCCGTCACGCACGGCCTGACGCATATCGAGGTTGTCGCAGGACAGTTGAAGCTTGCGGCGCAGCGTCGGCCCGTGAGCGTCGCCTGCATCCCCTCAGTGGCCACTCGATGGCTCATCCCGCAACTGCCGAGATTCAGAACAGCTTTTCCGAACGTTCGGATCAACATTCTTTATGCGCTCGAGGCGAGGACGCCGGAAGCTGCAAACGCCGATCTCCTGATCTGCCACGGCGTGCGGCCGAGCACCGGCGCGGTTGAACTGCTGAATGCCGAAACGAGGCCGACATGCTCGGCGGAGTTCGTTGCCGGCCACGGTCCATTCAAAACGCCAGGCGATCTACTCGCCTCCGAACTCCTGCACGACGAGACGACCGAGGCGTGGGCACGCTGGTTTTCCGCCGTCGGCATCATCACCGCGCCCAAGGCCGGCCCGATCTTTGCCGATTTCAACCTGATGATCGGCTCGGTGATCGGCAATCAGGGCATCGGCCTTTGCCCGACGGCGCTGATAGCGACCGAGATCGCGCGAGGCTCGCTGATAACGCTCTTCGATATGCCCTCGGATACGGACAAGGCTTACTGGCTGATCCAGGCGAAGAGCCTTTCCCCCGAGGCCGAGATACTTCGGGACTGGCTGCTTGCGGCAGGACACGAATGGGACTGACGTTCTTGTATGGTTCCGTCAGCCCTCCCGTCGCCCTTGGCGCGGTCCGCCTCCCGGACGAGCGCTTCGCCAACCACTGGGGCCCTCGGCGCGGCAGCGATGCCGATCGCCAGCTCATTGATGAAGAATGAAAGCAGCCCTAACGCCCGATGGCGCGCTCCGCCAAATTGGCGGCACCGGCTTCGTCTCCCTCTCGAATACGCCCTGCTCTTGAGCGGAATCGAACCACCGCTCCGCAGGATAACGACCTCGATGAAGATCACATCCGGCGAATTTAGTTCTGCAGCAGCAACGCGTAACGTGTATGCCGACGTTCGCCCGTGCGCGTAAGGGCACCGATTTCTACGAGTTGCTGGAGGTCGCGCGTGGCTGTGGCGCGAGATGTGGCTGTAATCGAAATGTAGTTCTCCGCACTTAGGCCTCCCTTAAAACCCGCAATGCCCTCTTTGAAAATGCGCGCGATTACCTTTTCTTGCCGCTCGTTCAGGCGGCCTCTAAACCGGTCGTAAAACTTTGTTTTCTGAATGAAGAAATCTATGCGCTCAAGGGTCGCCTGTTGGGCGGCCAGGATCGTTTCTGAGAAAAAGAGGACCCAGCCAGTGATATCGAGTGTACGCTGGTGGCGCTCAAGTTCGGAATAATATGCCTTCCGGTTTTTCTCGATTGTGAAGGCAAGTGAGATCAGGCTGGGCTGCCCTATGTTTTGAGCCAGGGACTTCTCGGCGAGCGCGCGCCCAATGCGGCCGTTGCCATCTTCAAACGGATGTATGCTTTCAAAGTAAAGATGGCCGACCGCTGCGCGCGTCAAAGCCTGAAGTGGTGTTTGACCACTTGGTCCGGATCGATTGAACCATGCGGTGAAGCTCTCCATCTCAGCGGCAACCTGGTGAGATGGAGGAGCCTCAAAATGTACTGTCTGCTTGTCCAGTCTGCCTGACACGATCTGCATGGCGTCGGCATACTGGCGGTAAGCGCCCACCGTTTCAATGTATCGATTTCCGGCCATCAGCATTGAGTGCCAATGGAACAGCTCCTCGTGATGCAGCGGCCCATGCCAGTTTCGATAGACATCCGCCATCATCTCGGCGATCCCCCGCTCTTGGGGGCGAACCTGTCGGTCATCTGTGTTGAGCCCGAACTGTCGGCGGAGTGATGATTGGACGCTTGCGCGGTCGAGAAACTCTCCCTCGATCTCTGAGGTTTTGATTGCCTCGTCACTCAGCAATTCAATCCGAAGCTGACTACTGTCGTCCTCATTGAAATGCCGAACAGCACCGATGACCTCGCCGGCGGACTGCAGAAATTTCTGCTCCAACGGGATCAAGCTTGCAGCGTCGTACCTGAAACCCGGCCAATCGGCGTTCTGCCAGTTCCATTGCATGAGCTATAGGTCACCTTTCTATAACTCATGCCTATCCCTATTGATGAGCTATGGCAAGCTTGCCTATCGCTCAGCCGCAAAACCTCACATGCCCCACCCAAACAGCGACGATCGGCAGGAAGCCGCCCGTTGCCGAACACATTTCGTTAAATAGCACGTCCTATTCCCGCTCGCCCTCGGCATTGGCGCCGAGAGAAACGGAATAAGCATGACCAAGAACGACCTTTCATCCCGTCATTTTCTGCGAAAAATATCGGAATTTTGCGAACTGCGTATCGCACCGATCGCGTCCAAAAGGGTGCTGGAGAATGTCCAGCCTTATCTACTCAGCTTGATCATCAACCGGAAGCCGCCACCACTTCTGAAAGGCCGTAGTGACTGGGCAACGATCGTGCAGGCATGTGGGATCGAAGTCGAGTTGACGGCAGAACTAAAGAGACAGCTCCGGCCATGTTTGGATGCGATCATCCGGTGGCTCGGAGCACCTCCTGCTGCGGAAGACACTCGACCAACCAAGCCAGCCACTCGAGTTGGCAAAGCAAGATCAAGCAAGTCGGCAGCCGCGATACGGATCCCGCACGCAATTTGAGAGTTGGCATTTGAACTGAGACAAGTGCTGGGCCGTTTCACTTAATCTGAGATTCGCTTACGGCGTTGATGATGGTTGAGCATTTCAGGATTCGGTCTGCAACTTCAAAAAATACAATGGGTTATCACCACCCACATTCCATTTAAGCACCGAATCTGCCTTCTGAGATTCTCGTCCTTAAATGTCAAACCTGGCTGGAACAGCCGCATTCTCACAGTTTGCTGTCAAGCGACAACCAAAAGCGAACTTTACGGACCAGTTTGTGGGTGGCAGAGTGAACTGGGGGCACTATGTCCCTGGTCCCACTGACTGAGAACGCCAATTTGGTGTCAATTAGTTCGCATGCGTCCAACGCGGTCATAGAAACGGTGAAGCGTCACCAATGGTTAAGCGATGGCCAAGCGTGCGTAAAGGAAGCACTTGCCCCTAGAGAAACAGCGCGCGGGTGTTGCGGGCTCGGCGCCCCGCGACTTACAGGGCCGAGAACAAGACATTGCCCTGATCGATCATCTGATCGAGCGGATCGATCAAGGCGGATCGGCCGTCGTAATCAGCGGCGAACCTGGGATTGGGAAATCTGCGCTCCTCGAAGCCGCCAAGCACCGAGGCAGCGCACGCGGCATGTCGGTTTTGAGTATGACCGGCGTCCCGGCCGAAGTTCATTTGCCGTTCGCAGCACTTGAGCAGGCATTACGCCCGATGATGAAGCTGACCAAAGGCTTGGTCCCGCGGCAGCGATCTGCCTTACTGGCAGCTTTCGGCATGGACGATGAGATGGGCGCGCCCGATCTCTTTCTGGTGGCACTCGCGACCTTGTCTCTTCTCACCGAAAGCGCGACACGCAAACCTATCTTACTGATAGCCGACGATGCCCAGTGGCTGGATGAGGCAACCTATGACGTTCTGGCCTTTGTCTCGCGCAGATTGAGTTCGGATCCCGTAGTTCTGTTAGTGGCGATGCGCGATGGCTTCGACCGCTCGTTCGGGGATGCCTCCACCCTGCGGCTCCGACTATCCGGACTTGCCGATGCCGATGCCGAGCGCCTGCTGGACGCCCATGCGCCAGGCCTTTCTGCCAACCTGCGCAGCCGATTCCTCAAAGAGGCTTCCGGCAACCCCCTGGCCCTTTTGGAGCTACCTCTCGACAAGCGGGCAGAGGACGCCCGAGATACAAGGTGGCTTCCACTGACGGAGCGCTTGGAGCGTGCCTTCTCAGACCGTCTAGCCGATCTTCCGGCGACGACCCGAACTCTGCTGTTCGTGGCGGCAGAAAGCGACGGGACATCGCTCCACGAAATCCTGTCCGCCGGCGAAACCGTGTTGGGCGAGCGGGTGGGGGTCGATGCCTTGGCGCCGGCGATCGCCGTCAAGCTGATCGAGATTGACGAAACGGAGCTGCGGTTTCGACACCCGCTCGTGCGTTCGGCGATGCACCAGGCGGCCGATCTGGCAACGCGGCAAAGGATACATGCTGCGCTCGCGGCAACTGTTCATGATCAACTGGATCGCCATCTATGGCATCGTGCGGCGGCGACCATTGGACCAGACGACGAACTGGCGGGCGAATACGATCGCATGGCCGCCCGGGCACTGCGGAAAGGTGCGGTGGCCATGGCGATTGAGGTTCTCGAAAAAGCAGCACAACTGAGCAGCACGGCAAGGGCCAGAAGCGACCGGCTTTTGCGCGCCGCCGAACTTGCCGCTGATCTTGGACAGCCGGAACTGCTGGAGCGTCTGCTGCGTCAGGCCGATATCGACGAGTCCGACAAGATTGCGCCCGTGCGGATTGGCTGGTGCCGCGAGATCAGCCAGCCCCCTGCTGTCGGGGATCCGGCGAAAGTCTCCGCTTTGATAGGCTTTGCCGATCAGGCCCGCTCTGCCGACGCCAAGGATTTGGCAATCAATCTCCTTTGGCGCGCCGCGCAACGCTGTTGGTGGAGCAACGCAAGCGACGAGATCCGGAAAAAGGTTCTCGATGCCGCAAATCGGCTGGGATTGCCAGAGACCGACCCTCGCTTGATTGCAATATCGGCCTATGTCGAACCGCTTCGGTGCGGATACGACGTGAGCACCAAGCTCCAGGGGCTTTCTGAAATAGCCAGGAGCGATCCTGCGACCGCCCGCATCCTCGGAACCATCCCCAATGTCATTGGGGCTTTCGATCTCGGCGCAAGCCTTCTTGCCCAGTTCAGCGCCACGCTACGCGCACAGGGACGGCTCGGCGAACTCGCGCGCGTACTTCTTGCCCAGGGATGGGCCGAAATGGAAGCCGGCAACTGGACGGGCGCGATGAGGGAAGCCGAAGAATCGGGGCAACTCGCCGAAGAAACCGGTGGGATTTTGTGGATCGCCGGGGCGGCAATTCTGAAAGCCAAGCTTGCGGGAATGCAAGGCAATCTGGATCAGTCGGAAGCATATGCCGCGCAAGCGGACCGGCTCCTTCTGTCTGTCGGCGCCAATTACATGCGGGTGTTGCTGCAGATCGCACGAGGTGTTTCCGCCATCGGAGCAGGCCAGCATTGGCAAGCCTACGAGCAGCTGAAAGGTGTTTTCGCGCCGGCCGATCCAGCGTTTAACACCGGCATCGAGTTCCTTGGTCTCGCCGATTTCGTGGAAGCCGCGGTTTTTTCTGGCAATGCCGAGGCGGCCTATAGTGTCGTCGACGAGGTCGAGCGCATCTCGGCTCCAAGGCCGGTACCGTGGGTCGAGACGATGCTGCATTATTGCAAGGCGCTCCTTGCGGCTCCTGCGGATGCCGAGCAATTCTTCCTACAGGGCCTTGGGCCGACCGCGAAGAAATGGCCGTTCTTGCACGGGCGTCTTCTCCTCGCCTACGGCGGGTGGTTGCGCCGCCAGCGCAGGTCCGCCGATGCGAGGGCCCCGCTGCGAGAGGCCCGCGATATCTTCGATGCGCTCGACGCTTCGCCATGGAGCGACCGCGCGAGAGAGGAGCTGCGCGCTTCAGGCGAATCCAGTCGGCAGCGAAAGGAGTACATGTGGGAAAAGCTGACCCCGCAGGAGCTTCACATCGCGCAGCTCGCGGCCGACGGTCTTTCCAACAAGGAGATCGGCGCCAGACTTTATATCTCTCACCGGACTGTCGGCTACCACCTGCACCGGATCTTCGCGAAAACCGGCGTCACATCGCGGTCTCGACTCCGCTCCATTCTTGCCGGTGCGGACCATCCAGCGAACTAGGCCCGGAGCCACAATGGGATTCCGTTGGCGGCGGCTTTGTGATTCCCGGTCTCCAAAGGGAGACCGCAGATGAATCGGAATTGCTTCTCGCTCACGGAGCCGATGCCGAACATTCCGCCGAAAGCCAACCGGCGCTGGAAGAACTGCTTCTTGCCGTTCCTCAACCGCGATTGCAACGCCATCGAGCGCATGTTCGGACGGCTTAAAGACTTCCGCCGCATAGCCACCCGGTACGATCGATCAGCGACGAACTTCCTTGCGGCCGTCTGCGTCGCCGCCACTGTCACCTACTGGTTATGAGCGAGGGCACGAATTCACGTCAAACAGCCAGACGAGAGCAGCATTTCTTTCATTCCGACTTGGCGGCGCCAAGTAGGTAGCCTCCGTCCCAGTGCCAGATCTGCTTGTCGTCGACCGTGACCTTGACGACCGCCTGGAATCCGGCGAGCGTCCCGCTGCCAGCATGGAACGCACAGGTTCCGGTCGGCGGGCTGGCCGTGTCATAGGTAACGCAGTACCCGACCGCTGTGTCTCCGTTTCCAACGGCAATGACCGCCATGCTGCTGCCGAAAAGGGGACTGCCGGTCACCGGCCCATAGTATAAGATCTTGGTGCCCACCGGGATCGCCGCGAGGCTCGATTCCGTAATGGTGCAGAAGCTCGGGGTTTCGCCGGTGTACTGGCTACATTCCTTAGAGATCTTTAACGGTTGCATAGCCGGCGCAGCGGACGCCACGGACGCTAGTGCCAGGATGGCACCAGCAGACAGAATCAACAGTCTGCTCATTGCCCCACTCCCTATGGTCGCATTAACGTCCGAAATTCTACTCGCTATCTCCTCTCCTCGCAATTGCTGCTTTGAATCTTCTGGGCAAGGGGTTGCCGTCTGAGTCGTCGCCGCCGGCTTGAGATGAGTCCGGACCCCAATCGCCGATCTGTCATCGGACTGGTCATTTGACAGAAGCAGCAGTCCCTGCCTGCGGACTATCAGTGCGGTTGCGTGCAACCTTCTCGGAGAGAATGACCGTGAAACTCTTGTCCTCACTCGCAACCCTCAGCCTCGGAGTAAGCCTTATGATTCAACCCGTTCATGCGGCTCCGGCCGCCGCCACCGACCCTCGAATCGACCCTCAGGTCCGCTCGTTCCTTGGCGAGATAAACAAGGATCCGAGCCCCTTCTGGGAACTGCCGCAGCCAAAACCCCAGGAGATCCTGACCGGCCTTCAGAACATGACCCCCGTCGACATGTCGGGAGTGAACACGACCGAGCAGACCATCACCCAGGATGGTCAGTCAGTGAAGATCTACATTATGAAGCCCGAGCACGTCACCGCCAAACCCGGCGTGCTGCTGTTCATCCACGGCGGCGTCTGGATCGTCGGTAACTTCCAAAACCACCAGCGGCTTCTGCGGGACCTGGTGGTTGGCTCCGGCCAGGTCGGCGTGTTCGTCGAATATACTTCCTTGCCCGAAGCGCGCTTTCCCACGCAACTCGATCAGTCCTATGCCGTACTGAAATGGGTGGCGGCGCACGCTGACGAACTCGGCGCGGATGGCAACCGGATCGCCGTGGCGGGCAATTCGGTAGGCGGCAACATGGCGGCAGCCCTCGCCCTTATGGCCAAGGATCGCGGAGGCCCGAAGATCAGCTTCCAGGCGCTTCTCATTCCGGCAACCGATGCAAGCGTCGATACCGGTTCCTACCGCGAGTATGGACAGGACCGCTTCCTGGCACGGGCATTCATGAAATATGGTTGGGATCTCTATGCCCCCGACGCCAAAACCCGCGACAACCCCTATGTCTCGCCGCTGCGCGCCAGTCTCGACCAACTCAAAGGCCTGCCGCCGGCGCTGGTCATCACCGCCGAGAACGATCCGCTGCGCGACGAGGGCGAGGCTTACGCGAGGAAACTGAAGGAAGCCGGCGTGACCGTCGCGGCGATTCGATATAACGGCACGATTCATGACTTCGTGCTCTTGAACGCGATCCGCAATGTGCCTTCCACCGAGGCTGCTATCGATCAGATCAATACCAGTCTGCGCCAGTACCTCGAGCCAGCTACGCACTAGCTGATATAGTGACGCGGCGGTGGTCATGCCGTCGCGTCACTCCGCGCCCGTTTATGATCTCGAAGCTCAGGCCCCAGCATCCGGCCATTTGGGCAAGGATCCGGGTAGCGGCGCACGTAAGACGCCTATGGGCGCTCCCGCCGTTGGTGGGTTCCTTGATCTCTTCGAGCTCGTTCTCAGCTATTCGCCTCCACCATCCGGTGACGTCTTTCTGCTGGATCGCGATCCAGGTTGGCAATCATCAGATTGTAACCGTTCTGGATTTGAGCTCTGTTGATGCTTTGCAGAACCTGCGGAATGGTCTGGGATACACCGTAATAGAGTGATCCCGGCAGAATGATCATAATGGTGTTGGATTTGCCGACCCTCAGGCCGCGGGCCATGGCATTCGGCGTATAGCCCAGTTGTTTGGCAGCGGCATCGATCTTGACGCGTGTCTTCTCGTTCACGCGTCCAGGATTGGCAAGCGCGGATGACTAGGATTAATGGCCATGTCCGAAGCTAGGGCTGGACGATAACCTTAATCTCGCCGGACAATGGCGCACTGCCCACCACGTCGGCGATCTGCTCGAGACCTATGGTTTTAGTTAGCAATGCGTCCAATTCCAACGTCTTGCTCGCCACCATTGCCGCTGCTCGCGAATGGGTAAATGGGTTGAGATAGGCAGGCCTTATATCGACTTCGTTTACGAGGAGGTCGAAAGGCAGAACAGGCACCTCGACACCCGCTGGCGTTACCCCAAAAAGCACGAAGGTGCCGCCGCGCCGCGCCATCCTCAGGCCGCTTTGAAGCGTTTCGGCGACACCGGCGCACTCGATGACGACGTCTGCGCCGCCCTTGGTGACCTCTCGAACAGAAGCGACTGGGTCTGAAGAGCTCGGGTCGAAGGCGTGCGTGGCGCCCAAGCGCAGTGCGATCTGACGTCTCGATTGCTGCCGAGTAATCAGAATCACCCGGCTTGCCCCAGCCAGGCGAGCCAGTTGCACCATGAGCAGGCCGATCACTCCCCCTCCCAGGATCGCGACGCCGTCGCCCGCACAGATCTGTGCCTTATCGATGGCGTGAATGCAGCAGGCAAGCGGTTCACAGAAGGCGCCATGAACGGGATTGAGGTCGGCGGGAAGGATGAATGCTTGCTGGTGGGGCACCGCTGCATATTCCGCAAAGCCGCCGTCACGCGTCACCCCTATGGCGGTCAGGCTCTCGCACAAGTTCGGTCGTCCCTGCGCGCAGCCCAAACAGATGCCGCAGGAAATATTCGGATCCACAGTCACAAGTTCCCCGCCGGTAAACCGTGTAACGTTCTCGCCGACCTCTTCCACTATGCCGCAGAATTCGTGGCCCATCGTTACCGGAATAGCTGTCGGATACTCGCCTTTGAACATGTGGCGATCGGAGCCGCAGATGCCGGCTGCCGCGACCCGGACAAGCAGTTCACCCGATCGAGCAACCGGTTTCTCAATGTTGCGCATGACCAATGACCCGATCGACTCCAAGCGTACAGCCTTCATTCCACTCCTCCAGACCTCAAGGTTGATTGCCTATTGCTGAAACCGCATTGCCGGATGATATGCCTGCGTGTGGCATTGGGCCATCACAGAACACGGCTCAGCGTTCAACTCATGACATTGCCGCCGCCATCGGCAATGTAGCATTGCGTCATGATGTAAGCTGCATGCGTCCGGCCAGCATGGCAGTTTGTTCCTGGGCGATGCCAAAATCACCCGGCGGCGACGGCAACCGCCATGCCACGCTTCACCTCGCCGGGTTTTAAACCTTCCCGACGACCAAATCTTGCATCGACTACCTCGCAAAAAACGATCATCGGGTGTTTCCACGGCGAACAAATTCGCCAATACGATGAGTTCGCCGTTTACTTGTATTAGAATTGCGTAGAATATCAGCATAAGGGAGGAAGCCCTTCGGCCCCACTCTCGTTAATTGCGCTCGAACGGCTTTTCTCCCTTGCTTCAAGGGAGGACCTAACATGAGGCGAATTTTGCTGTACGCGGCATCGACCGCGGTACTATCGCTCGGCGTGTCGCATGCATTTGCGCAGTCGGGCAGTGTGGAAAAGGCGGTTGGTGGCTACAATTTCACTGAAGCCGCCAAAGAAGCCCCCGAAACGAAGAATTTCCATTCGGCTGACGGTCATTTGACCTTCGCAATCGTCACGCACACGGCGGGCAATGGCTTTTTTGACCCTGTCTATGTCGGCGCAACCGTCGCCGGCAACATGATCGGTGCCAAGATATTGTTGCTCGGTTCGGAATCGCCGGTGGACGATCCAGCTCGCGAGATCGAGATCCTGAACCAGATCGTTCAAGACCCAACCATCGACGGGATAATCATGACGACGCCGCAGGTCGGCGCCTACAATGATATCGTCAAGGCCGCCGAGGCGGCTGGCATCCCGGTCGCCACGACCAACTCGTTCGACGCGAACATTCTGCACCGGAGTGGCATAAGCCATACAGGTCAGGATGCATCGGCCGCGGCAATCGGCGGCGAGGCGCTCGCAAATTGCGTGCTCGCGAGCGGCAAGCCCAGCGGCACGATTGTCCTGCCATCCTCGACTGCTATGGGCAACATTGAGGTGAATAACCGCGTGACGGCCGCTTTCAATGCAATCGTCAAGACGCTGAAGGACGCCGGCAAACTCGACGCTTTCAAAGTTGATGCCGGTCCGGAGAACGTCGGCATCGACACGAACCCGAACGACCCGGTCAATGCACTTGTTTCGCTCTTCGAGTCCCGTGGCGACGTGGTCGGAGCCTTCACAGCCAACAACGTCTTTACACCTCCGCTCGTCAAGGCGGTGGCGCAGATGGGTTGGACCGGCAAGTTCTGCGCTTATGGCTTCGATCTCGGCCCGGCACAGCAGGAAGGTATTGCCGCTGGAAATCTGACCGGCTCGCTCGGACAGCAACCGTTCCTGCAGGGCTTTTGGCCCGTCATGCAGCTCTATCTGCAAATCGATCGCGGCATTGCAGCCGCCAATCTCGACACGCGCGCCCAGCTCGTGACGAAGGATACGGTCGCAAAGGTTGGCAAGCGCTTCGAAAACTAAGCGCTGGAGCGCCGTGCATTCATTTGAACGCACAAGGGTCGCTCTAGTCTTTTGAATCTAGAGCATCTTATCCGCCTGCAGGTGATCCCACCCGACAGCGGGATGCTCTGGGAGCATCTGGATCGAATGCGGGAGGGCGCGAGCCCTCCTGCATCGCGGCGGCAAGGATTGACCGGTAGACACCATGGGGCTTACCACCACGACATCGCTAGGCCGTGCGCCACCTCAGCTCGCCGGCGGCTGGGAGGTCGGGCTCCTGATCTTCCTTGCACTGCTCTACCTTGGCGGTGCTCTCGTCAATCCGGCCTTTTTCGGATCCACAGAGGCGCTCCATGCGCTTCTGCGCGATACATCCCGTGTGGGGATCATCGCAGTAGGAATGACGTTTGTTATCGCCAACAAGGATCTCGATCTTTCAGTTGGTTCAACTTACGGCCTGGTCGCTGTGGTCTTTGCCAGGCTTTTTGCCCCGAGCTTTCTGGACTTCGATGTCGTCACGTCCGTGATCCTCTGTATCCTTTTAGGCACGATGATTGGCCTGCTCAACGGCGTGCTCGTTACGATCCTGAAAGTGCCTGCGTTCATAGCGACGCTGACAATGCTTTTCATCGGTCGGGGCTTTGTGCTCGCGTTCACGCACGGTCAGGCAATTTACTATTCCGACAAGGCCAAAGACCATCCGCTGTTCTTTCACCTCGGCGAAACGAATGCTCTCGGCTTCAACAACCAGATTGCGATCTTTTTCCTCATTGCGGTGCTCGGGGCCTATGTGCTTGCCAAGACCCGCTGGGGTTACGAAACCTTCGCCACCGGGGGTAACGAGCAGGCGGCGGCCTATGCCGGCATTCGCACGCGCTGGGTGCGCATTCGTGCATATCTGCTCTCATCGCTCTGCGCGACCGTTGCGGCTCTGCTGTCGGCCGCGCAGGACAAGGGCGTAACCCCTCTCTATGGGGTCAGCTGGGAACTCACTGTTATTGCATCCGTCATCATTGGTGGCGCGTCGATCCTTGGCGGGCGCGGGCGCGTGATCGGATCGTGCCTCGGCACTGCGGTCGTCGTCCTGATCGACAAAGTGTTGCGTGAAGGCTGGCCGATCACGCGCACTGTCGTTATCGACGGTGAAAGCATTGCGGTGGGCGCCAAGTTCACACTGCCCGCGGGCGCTGTGCTGGTTTTCCTTGGCCTTCTTCTTGTCATCGCCGTGCTTATCGAACCTTTCCTCATTCGGCGCCAAGCGGCCGCCCGATTTTGGGCCTGGCTCCGCCGCCGGCCGCCGCCGCAAGCCCCCGAGACGGGTGGCGTGGCCCTGGAGGGCGTGCAAACCAAGGGGGCCATGGCGACCGACACGGCGCTGTCGGCAACGGGGTTCGGCAAGTTTCTTGCCCGTCGCGATGCACTCGCCATCATCCTGACAGCCGTGTTGTGGCTGACGGGCCTTGCGCTTAGGCCCGACTACTGGTGGAACCTGTCCAATACCTTCGCCATCCTGCTCAACTACACAGAACTGGCGATCATTGCAGTCGGGCTCACCTATGTCATCGCAGCGGGCGATATCGATCTCTCCGTAGGCGCGGTACTTGCGCTTGCAGGCAGTACCGCGGCCTATTTCCTGAAGGTGGTGGGCGCCGATCCGCTTACTGCTATAGCGATGGGCCTGCTTGCCGGGTCGGTCGCCGGGCTCGTCAACGCCGTCGTCACAGTCGGCTTCAAACTGCCTGCCTTCATCGCCACGCTGGGGATGTTCTACATCGCGCGAGGACTGGCTGCCTGGTTCGTCGCAGGACAACAACTGACAGGCTGGCCCGAGGGTTACAACCTTCTCGGTCGCAAGATGAATGACATTCTCCTTCATTTCGGCGTGGCGTTGCCGCCGGGGATCATTCGCACGGTGGCCGAGGTCGTCAGCGTGCAGACGATGTGGATGTTTTTCGTGGCCCTCATCGCCGGCATCGTACTTGCCTATACGCCATTCGGGCTGAAGGTCTGCGCCGCTGGCGGTAACGTCCGCGCCGCTGCTTATGCCGGCATCAACACGAACCGTGTGCGCTTCATCTCGCTCATGCTGGCGGCGCTCTGCGCAACCATGGCCGGGATCATCAACGTCGCGTACTTTCGCAGCTTCAACCCGGTCGCCGGCCAGTTCCGCGAGCTTGATGCCATAGCCTCGGTGATCATCGGCGGCGGATCGATCTTTGGCGGCTATGGCACGATGATCGGCTCGCTTGCGGGCGCGGCCGTCATCACGCTCGTCCGGGCGCTCCTACAACTTAACGTTCAGGGGTTCAGCATGCCGCAGCATTGGATCAATGTCTTCATCGGCGTCATTCTCATTGTCGCGGTGCTGATCGATATATGGGTGCGCCAGGCCAATCTTTTCGGACGCCTGCGAGCGCTCCTCGCAAAAGGCGCGCGAACAGGGGAAAGCATCCATGGCTGACGCGACACCACTACAGCCGATTGTCGAAATGCGGGGCATTGAAAAAGCCTTCGGAGCTGTACAGGCGCTCCGCAAAGTCGACCTCGTGCTCTATCCCGGGGAAATTCTTGGCCTGGTCGGCGACAATTCGGCCGGAAAGTCGACGTTGATGAAGATCCTGACCGGCGCCTATCAGCGGGACGCCGGTGAAATCCTTGTTGCCGGGCAATCGGTACATTTCAAAAGCCCGCACGAGAGCCGCGATGTCGGCATCGAAATGATCTACCAGGATTTTGCGCTTTGCGGGAACATGGACGTCGGCCAGAACATATTTCTTGGCCGCTGGCCGCTCAAAGGCCTCTTCGTCAATCGCAGGAAGATGTATGCGGAAGCTGACAGCGTGCTAAAGCGGCTCAAAGTCGACGTGAACTCCGTCTATCAAAAGGTTGAGAGCCTGTCGGGTGGGCGACAGCAATCGGTGGCGATTGCCCGGGCGATCTCGTTCGACCCGCGCGTTGTGATACTCGATGAGCCGACCGCCAACCTTTCCGTGATGGCGACGGAACGGCTGCTTGAAACCATGCTGGAGTTGAAGAAACAAGGCGTTGCCCAGATCATCATTTCGCACCGCTTGGTCGATATTTTTGCTGTGGGTGATCGCGTTATGGTCCTCAAGCGCGGTGAATATGTCGGCGACCGCTACGTCAAGAACACCGACGAGCACGAGGTCTTGGAGATCATCGTTTCCGGTACGCCGGAGAACGCGTTGACAGCCGATGCAGCAAGAAACATTTGATCGGCGTGATCGCCGCCTGCCGATGTTGCCGTCCGCGATGGATTGGCGATAACATCGGGGTTGCCGCATCGACGGCAGCATCAGCGACACTCAACATGGGCAAGGCAACGACATGGCTGACCGGTTAAAGGGCAAGATCGCGATCATCTCCGGCGGAGCGACCGGGATGGGAGGAGCATCCTCTCGGCTCTTTGCCGCCGAAGGCGCACAAGTGGCGATCATCGACCGAAACGGCGACGCGGCCGCTGAGACCACAAAAGTCATTCGCGACGCCGGTGGCATTGCCGATTATTGGGTAGCGGATGTTTCCGACGAAACAGCGGTGGCGGCCGCGGTGAAGGGGGTCGAGGATAAGTTCGGGCCGGTCACGGTGCTCTTCAACCATGCTGGAACGATCGTCATCAAACCGTTCCTAGAGACGACGCTTGAGGAATGGGACTGGCTACACGCCGTCAATGTCCGCTCGATGTTCCTCATGACCCGCGCAGTACTTCCGGGGATGATTGCGGCGGGCGGCGGCTCCATCGTATGCACGTCATCGATTTCAGCCGTGGCGGCGACGCCGATGGAGGTGCTTTATGACACCACGAAGGGCGCAGTTCATATGTTTGCGCGCGCTATCGGTGTCGAATTTCGAGACCGCAACATCCGTTGCAACGCCGTCTGCCCTGGTTTCATTCGCACGCCGCATGGCTTGCGCGAGGTGAAAGAGCTTCAGGCGCTGGGCGTTGACGTGTCGGACGCCGCCATTGCCGCCCAACAGGGCCGCATCGGCGAACCTGAAGACGTGGCGCGGGCAGCACTTTACCTTGCAAGCGATGAATCGCGTTTCGTCAATGGCGCGCACCTGTTCGTCGATAACGGCTTTACAGCCATCTGAAAAAAGGAGCTGCTTTGCCGGGCATCACGGCTGGCCGTCCTGCCTCACCGTGGAACGGACCTCGCGGTGGGCTGCCCGATGACCTGCGCCGAATGCTGCGCCACCGCGTACGACATTGAGAAATTCCAGGATAGGGGCGATGAACGGCCCCTTGGCGCCAATGCCGCGGGACGCTCCATGGTTTCGTCCGGTGTGTTGTCGCCGGACGCCCAAATTAAGACAGCACTCGGGTGAAGGCGCGGGCATCACGGCTAAGAAAATCGAGATGAACAGTTGCAAACTGCCTGGCAAGTGAGGTCAGCACTCCAGAGATAACAGGTCAGTTCTTGTGTTCAGGCATTGCCGAAGAGTGATGCGACGCAATCAGCCACTTTCCATTTTCGACTTCGTAGGTGAAGGTGTAGCGGGCCGGCACTTTCGTTCCATCGGCCATCGTAAACGTATAGAGACCAGTGTCGGTGACCTTATTGCAACCGATCTTGATGGTCCGGCTGTCAATTTTACCTTGCGGCTTCTTCTTCAGGAATTCCTTGAAGTAGGCCTTGCGTTCTTCCTGCGTCAGGCGCGGCTTGTTCGACACCGTCGGAAGGAGAACCGCGTCCGGAGCGTAGTTCTCGACAACTTTCTCGGGATCGAGCGTTGCCAACGAGGAATTCCAGCGGTCGAAGAGCCCTTCGACCTGCTTTTTTGTGATCGGCGTGCATTCGACGGCCCATGCAGGGCCTGCGATGAAAGACGCGACAACGGCTACCAGAACAAGCTTTTGCATAGGTGGTCTCCCAATCCCGACTTTTGCTGCTTTCTCCCGTCAATCACAGAATACCGCGTTCAGGCCGAACTGGCGAGCGAGACGCCCTGAGCGGTGAACCACGGCGGCCCCGGATTTCCTTAGGGTTCGCGTCTTCCGTTACGGTCTGACGCGGTCCGGATGCGCGGTCTGGAACGCCGGCAATTTGGCGCATTTGCCATCAATATCGACGATGCGCTGGAAATCGGCCATGTCCACGCCCCAGCGGCGAGCGTTATAGACTTGCGGAACAAGACAGAGATCCGCCATCGTCGGCTGATCTCCAAAGCTGAATTCTCCATCAAATTCGCCCAGCATTGCTTCCAGTTTGCGAAGTCCATCCGCGATGAAGTGCTTCGTCCATTCTTCGCGGGCGTCAGCTTTACCCGCAATGGTCATGACATAGGCTGCCACATGCATGTTGCATATAGGATGGATATCCATAGCGATCGCGTAAGCGAGTGTTCGCACGTGCTGCCGGTCTGCGATATCCATTGGGATCAGCCCACACTCCGGCCGAAGCTCCGCCAGATATTCGATGATTGCGAGCGACTGCGTCAGCGTCTTTCCATCGATCACCAGCGTAGGTACGAAGCCCTGCGGGTTGAGCGCCAGATAGTCAGGGCTCCTCTGATCGCCTTCCAACAAATTGATCGACACAGTTTTATAGCCAATCTCAAGCACGTTGAGCGCGATGCGGACACGGTAGCTTGCCGATGATCTCCAGTAATCGTAGAGAACGACCTCATTCATTGCGGCTTCACGTCTCCATATCTTTCGACCGTCTGTTCGATCGCCCCGAAGATCGAATGCCCGGCGCGATCCTTCATCTCGATGCGGACCTGATCCCCGAACCGCAGGAATGGAGTTTTCGGCGCGCCGTTTTCAATGGTCTCGATCATTCGTATCTCGGCGATGCAAGAATAGCCGTCTCCTGCGTTTTCGACCAGCTTGCCTGGCCCGCCGTCCATCTTGTTGGAAACCGTTCCCGAGCCGATGATCGTTCCGGCCACGAGATTGCGGGTCTTGGCGGCATGGGCGATCAACTGGCCAAAATCAAATGTCATGTCGATGCCCGCATTGGCTTTGCCGAACGCCTTGCCGTTCAAGGTCACGAGCAGGGGAAGATGCACCTTGCCGCCATCCCACGCGTCTGCGAGTTCGTCCGGCGTGACCGCGACCGGAGAAAATGCCGATGCGGGCTTGGACTGGAAGAAGCCGAACCCCTTTGCCAGCTCTTGCGGGATGAGACCGCGCAGCGACACATCGTTGACGAGCATCACCAGACGGATGGCGCTCCGGGCGACCTCCGGACTTGAACCCATGGCAACGTCGCCGACGACAACGGCGACCTCGCCCTCCATGTCGATCCCATAGGCCTCGTCAGCCATTGCGATCGGATCGCGCGGCGCAAGGAAACTGTCCGAGCCGCCTTGATACATCAGCGGATCGACCCAGAAGCTCTCCGGCATCTCGGCACCCCGCGCCTTGCGCATCAGCTCGACATGATTGACATAGGCCGACCCGTCGGCCCACTGATAGGCTCGCGGCAAAGGCGACGCGGCGTTATGTTCGTGGAACCTGATCGTCGGCTGGGCTCCTGTCTCGATACTCTCGGCGATCTGCTGAAGTCTCGGAGCCACATGCTCCCAGTCGTCGAGAGCTGCCTGCAACGTGCGGACAATGTGACCAACTTCGGTACAGCGAGTAAGGTCGCGGGAGACGACGACGAGCCGACCGTCCCTTGTAGAGTCTTTCAACGTCGCAAGCTTCATATCCCAATTCCAGTGTCGGAGGATGCGTGGTCAGTCTTCACTTGATGCCCGGCGTTCCGTCGAACTTGCGTTCCAGACCGTCCCAGCACTCCAGATAATTGTCCTGCAGCGTTTCAAGCTCCGCCGCGTATTTGGTCAGTTGCTGCGGGTACCTGGTCTCGAACATGAAGGCCATGGTGTGATCCAGTTTCACGGGTTTAAGTTCGGAATTGGATGCCTTTTCGAAGCCTTGCGCATCCGGTCCGTGCGGAAGCATCATGTTGTGCAGGCTCATGCCGCCCGGCACGAAGCCTTCTGCCTTTGCATCATATTGACCGTGGATCAAGCCCATGAATTCGCTCATGATATTGCGGTGGTACCAAGGCGGACGGAAGGTGTGCTCGGCGACCAGCCAGCGCGGCGGAAAGATCACGAAGTCGACATTCGCTGTACCCGCACTTTCTGTCGGCGCCGTCAGCACCGTGAAGATCGACGGATCGGGATGATCGAAGAGGATCGCACCCACCGGAGCAAATGTCCGCAGGTCATATTTGTAAGGGATGTAGTTGCCATGCCAAGCGACCACGTCGAGGGGCGAGTGGTCGATGTCCGTGACATAAAACTTTCCGCACCATTTGACATGCACGCGGCAAGGCATTTCCTTGTCCTCGAAGGCAGCAACGGGCGTCTTGAAATCGCGCGGATTAGCCAAGCAGTTTGCGCCGATCGGCCCGCGATCCGGCAGCGTGAATTTGGCGCCATAATTCTCGCAAATATATCCACGCCAGACTTTCTCGTCGCCTTTGCGCATCACCTTGAACATCATGCCGCGGGGAATGACGCATATTTCCAAGGGCTCGAGGTCCATGACGCCCATTTCGCTGAATACGCTGATCGCGCCGACCTGGGGAACGACGAGCAATTCGCCATCGGCATTGAAGAAATAATCCTCGATCATGTCCTCGTTGAAGACATAGGCATGTGAGGCCATCCCCGTCTGGGTCATCACATCGCCTGCGGCCGTGATCGTTCGCATTCCCTCGAGAAACGTCAGCCTCTCGTTTGGCACCGGCACGGGATCCCAGCGAAGCTGGCCCAGAGGAAGCGAATGGTCGTCCACGCAGGGCGCGGATTTCCAGAGCGGATAGGAAGCGTTCGAAAAGCGGCGGGTGTGGCGCACGCTTGGGCGAATGCGATAGAGCCACGACCTTTCGTTCGTCCCTCGAGGGGCGGTAAAAGGTGAGCCGGAAAGCTGCTCCGCGTAAAGACCATAGTTGCATTTCTGCGGGCTGTTCTGGCCTTGCGGCAAAGCACCGGGAAGCGACTCGCTCTCGAAGTCGTTGCCGAACCCCGGCATGTATTGCAGCTGCTCCGCCGCCGAGTTCTGACGCTCGGACCCCTGCGTTACCGTTTGTTCCATTACTCAATTCCTCCCGGAAAACTGAGGGCGATCCCACACATGCAAAGGGGTCGCCGAAAGATCACTCCGCCGCAGTACCGATCACGCCGCGCTTGATCTGATCGGCCTCGATCGACTCGAAAAGGGCACGGAAGTTGCCCTCACCAAAGCCTTCGTCGCCCTTGCGCTGGATGAATTCGAAGAAGATTGGGCCAATGACGGTTTTGGAGAAAATCTGAAGCAGGATCTTCGTCATGCCGCCATTCACCACACCTTCGCCGTCGATGAGGATACCATGTTTTTTCATACGTTCGATGGGTTCGTCATGGCCGTTCACGCGTTCATAGGACATGTCGTAATAAGTCTCCGGAGGACCCGGCATGAAGCGGAGGTCGCTGTCGGCAAGCCTGTCGGTACCCTCGTAGATATCCTCCGTTCCAACGGCGATGTGCTGGATGCCCTCGCCCTTGTATTTCTTCAGAAACTCCTCGATCTGGCTCGTCTCATCCTTCGATTCATTGAGCGGAATGCGGATTTTGCCACAGGGCGACGTGATGGCGCGGCTCACCAGGCCGGTGATGCGCCCATCAATATCGAAGAAGTGGATCTGCTTGAAATTGAACAGCTCGCGATAGAAATCCCACCATTTGTCCATGTTGCCGCGGAAGACGTTGTGCGTCAGATGGTCGAGATAATAGAAGCCGACCCCTTGGGGACGCGGGTCACGCTCGCCGAGCCATTCGAACTCGGCGTCGTAAGCCGATCCCTTCTCGCCATACGTCTCGATGAAATAGAGCAGTGAGCCGCCAATGCCGACAATTGCCGGGACGTCGAGCGCCTTGTCATCCCCTTCGTAGGGAACGGCTCCTTTTGACACTGCGTGATCGAAGGCGTGCCTGGCGTCAACGACGCGCCAGGCCATCGACGGGGCGCAGGGACCATGATCTGCAACGAAACGAGCGGCATGACTGCCCGGTTCGGCATTCAGGACATAGTTGATGTCGCCCTGCCGCCAGACGGTGATGTCTTTCGTCTTGTGCTTGGCGACGGCGATGTAACCCATGCGTGTGAAGAGCTCGCGCAGCTTTTCGGGCTCGGGGTGAGCGAATTCAACAAATTCGAAGCCATCGGTGCCGGCCGGATTGTCCGCGCTGATTTCCGGCGGCGGCGCATCATGCGGAAAAGGACCCATTTTCTCCTCCAGAGAAATTTGCATTTCGACTATGCAAAGTGTGATCCAAAACGCATGCAATGTGCTTGCATTCTTGATGGTTAAGGATGAAATTATGCACGATTCGTGAGGATTACAGGGATTTCGTGCAATGGATGAACAGCTCGATAAGTTCGATTTGCGTCTGCTCCAGGAGCTCCAAAAAGACGGCAGGTTGACGAACAACGAGTTGGGCGAACGGATCGCGCTTTCGCCCTCGCAGTGCTCGCGCCGGCGGACGAGGTTGGAGTCTGAAGGATATATCCGGGGTTACCAGGCCAACTTGGACAGGCAAAAATTGGGTTTGGAAATGCTCGTGGTCATTTCCGTGACGCTCGCAACCCACAACAGGGACAATGCCCAACGATTTTCCCAACTGATCAGCGGACTGCCGGAAGTTCTGGAAGCCTACGCGCTGACCGGGGAAATGGATTATCACCTGAAGGTAGCAACCCGCGGGCTCAACGACCTTTCGAGATTCGTCAACGACGTTCTGTTGCCCCACGAGTCGGTGCAGCACGTGAAGACTTCGATCGTCCTCGATACGCTCAAGACATTTGAAGGCCTTCCGGTGCTCATGCCGAGTAGCTGGCATGGCGATGCTGCGCGCTGAGTTGGCGACGCTCACACGGCTCTACACGCGGGCGTTTCCAGCCCTTTCACGGAAACGCAGAACCGCTCTATCCTTTTGTCTTCTTGCGATCCCGCACGGAAAACCGCTTCGCACTTTTTCTGGAATTGCTCTAGATCGGCAGTTCGGTCGAGAACTTCAGCTCGCGCAGGACGAAGCTCGACACGACCGTGCGCACATGCGGGTTGCGCATGAGATAGCGGGTCATGAAGGCCTCGTAGCTTTCCACGTCCCGCGCCCGGATCTTCAGCATATAGTCGAAGGCGCCTGATAACGCGTAACACTCCATGATTTCCGGCCGCTCCATGACGACCGAGGCGAAAGATGCTACCGCCTCTTCGTGGTGATCCTCCAGCGTGACATGTGCGATCACGCAGAGCTTGAGATCGAGTTTTCCGGGGTCGAGCAACGTCACACGCTTTCGGATGACGCCGTCCGATTCCAGCTCCTGGATCTTCCGCCAGGCCGAACTCTGCGACATACCGACCCGCTCCGCCAGGTCTGCCAGCGAAAGGCTGCCATCGGCCTGGACGAGCTGCAGAAGCTTGCGTTGAAAATTCCCAGGTTCTTTCATTTTCAGCGCCATATTGGAGAATATTTGCCAATACCATGGCGATATCCAGCACGAAAGAAAAGAAAATCCTCCAGGGCCGGAGCATAATTGCAGCATACCGGAGTGCCTGGGAGGATCAACCTATGACCAAGGAAAGCAGCTACACCGCCAAACTGCCCGGCCCGGACGGCCTCTATGCCTACACCGCCGAAGAAGATGCGATATGGGGCGAACTTTACGAACGTCAGATGAAGCTGCTGGCCAACATGGCCTGCAACGAATATCTGGACGGCGTCAAAACCCTGGGGCTCAAGCCGGACAAGGTACCTCAACTTCTCGATGTCAACCGGCGCCTGAACGAAACCACCGGCTTCGGCGTTGAAGGCGTGCCAGCGCTTATCCCGCCCTCGCGCTTCTACGAGCTTCTGTCGCAAGGCAAGTTTCCGCTCGCAACCTTCCTGCGCCGTCGCGAGCATATCGACTATATCGAGGAACCGGACCTGTTCCACGAGGTTTTTGGCCATTGCCCGTTGCTGACCAACCAGAGCTACGCCAATTTCGTGCGGCGCTTTGGCGAGGCCGCCGTTCGCCTCGGCAAGGGCTATTCCTGGCATTTGTTCCGCATCTTCTGGTTCACCGTCGAATTCGGCCTGATCAATACACCACAAGGCCGACGCTGCTTTGGCGCGGGCATCGTGTCATCGCCGAGCGAAACGAAGGCGGCAATGGAGGGCAAGGCGTGCGAATTCCGGCCGTTCGACCTGCTGAGCGTCCTCAGAACGCCCTACCGGATCGATATCGTCCAGCCGATATATTATGTCATCGACAGCTTCGCCGACCTTGAAGCGATCGTCGAGCAGGATATCGGGGGCCTGATCCTCAGCGCCAAGTCACTGGGTGATTTCGCGCCCGCTTTCGAAGCCAAGGCCTCATGAACGGCTGATCGTCGGGCAGCGACAAGAATCGAGTTCTTGCCTTCCATCTGACGACCGCCCAAACTTGGGCCGATGGTTGTCGAAGGTTCTGACGGTCTTGCTGATTTAAGAAATCAGCCTTGCATTTGACCGTGCACGACCCGATAGCAGCTTTATGCATCGCAACACTTGTCCAGCCTCAATCGGGTATGCTCCATGAATGAAGAAGATTTCATCGCTCTTTGCAAGAATGGGAAATTTAAGGAAGCGCTTGCGCTTGCTTTGCAGGGGCGTGAGAAAGCGAAATATTCACCCAGCCGGTTTTCCATGGACAAGAACACTGGAAAACCGATCTTTTACCGCGGCAACAAACGCGTCGAAATGGATGCCGATGGGGAATGGCAGCTGGCAAAGAATACCAGGTGAGCGATTGCCCCGATTGCTGGTGGCGAATTCCTTACAAACCGCCATCAATATTTTGATGGGACATAGAGTTCCGGCGGCAGGACCTTGCGCTCGTAGTCGGGATTGAATACCCGCTGCGGCAATGTGATGTCCTCATGCGGCACGTCTTCATAGGGGATCTGGTTCAACAGATGGTCAATACAATTGAGGCGCGCACGCTTCTTGTCGTTTCCCTCGACAATGTACCACGGTGCTTCGGCAATGTTGGTGCGGGCGAAGGTCTCTTCCTTGGCCTTGGTATAAGCCTCCCAGCGGACGCGCGATTGCAGGTCCATCGGTGACAGCTTCCACTGCTTCAAAGGGTCGTGGATGCGTATCAGGAAGCGCATCTGCTGCTCTTCATCCGTGATCGAGAACCAGTATTTGACCAAGCGGATTCCGGAGCGCACCAACATGCGCTCGAACTCGGGTACGTCGTTGAAAAATTGTTCGACCTGGTCTTCGCTCGCAAAACCCATCACCCGCTCGACACCAGATCGATTGTACCAGGACCGGTCGAAGAGGACGATCTCGCCGCCGGCTGGAAGATGCGGCACGTACCGCTGAAAGTACCATTGTGTCTTTTCGCGATCGGAAGGAGCCGGCAGCGCCACCACCCGCGCGACGCGCGGATTGAGCCGCTGGGTGATACGTTTGATCACGCCGCCCTTGCCGGCTGAATCGCGGCCTTCGAAGATCACCACAATCTTTTCTTTGTGGTAGACGGCCCAGTCCTGCAACTTGATCAGTTCGGCTTGAAGTGTAAGCAGGGCCCGAAAATAGTCGATGCGGGGCATCGAAGGCGGATGTGCCTTTCGATAGATCTTGCGAATTTCCTCGGAAAGCGCCGGCTCGGAAAGCTCGAGCTCATAGTCCTCATCTATGGTGTCGGCCAGTTCCGCCTCAAGCCAGTCCGGCTGCTCGGGCTTATCCTTCGACGTCGTCATGCGCTCCTCCGACCGTTGCATCCGCTGTGCCTCAGCCCGCCATTATCGGGCTGGCATATTTTCACTTATTCCATAACCGCATGAAATTAATTTGAAACAATGTCCCACCACCCCTAGTCCGCAACTGCGATCTCGCCAGCGGCCCCATCACAGCTCTCGAAAACTCCAGTCTAAGAGCGTCGCCGAACGGACGGGCATCGCCTGTTTCGGGCAGCTCTACTGCTTGCGCCATTCAATACAGCATTTGCGTTTTTCGTCACGTCTGTGCCCCAAAGGACAATAGGCAAGGGTCGAATTTTGGCTCACAAACCATCGACGGAGGGTGAAAACCCAAGCGCCGTGCCTGATTGGCCATCGGCCGCCAACGATCGCAGACAGCGTCGCGGTTAGGGTCACGCCTCTTTCTCCGCCGAAGAAGAAAATCGGTTCGGCGGAGATGCTCCACGAGAAATGGCTGAGCGCCATCTTGGCACGCGGCACCTGGCAATTTGAAGAATGAACCGGATAAAGAGGGACATCTACCATGTTCACTAGAAATCTAGCCTATGTTGCCTTGTTTGCCGGCGGTTTCTTTTACGCAGCCGGTGCAGCGCTTGCTCAGGATGCGAACGTCAAGCCACATGTCCCGCTGGAGAAAACGATCGGAATGGTGACGCCGACAGGACCGGTGCCTTCGCTGGCTGTCATCAATTCCGCCGGCGCGACGTTGGAAAACAACAAGCTGACGTTGACCGGCGTTTCGGCGAACTCGATCCTGTTTGCTGACCGCCCGGTACGGGCAGCAGGTCACGTCGCCACCCAGCAGTTCATCATGCAATGGGACGAGGGAAAGAACAATTTCGCGAAAGATCCCCCAAACGCCACGGTATCAGTGCTCGGCGGGGATGGCTCTAAAGTCAGTGACGCCGTGGTCACCCTGAAATCGCCCAGGCTCGATGGCAACAATCTGACATTCGAGGTTTCAATCCTCGAAGGCAGCCTCAACGGAGCGAGCGGCCCGGCCGCGGTCTTTATCGATGATTTCAACGGCGGAGATATCGACGCCCACGGAATGCGGAGCGATGAAGGCGGGGACGATCGCGCGGGATACGACCGGAAGGGCCACGGTGCAACCTACTGGCATGCCCCGACCTATCACGGCGCCTGGTACGCCAGCGCCTTGCCTAGTATCGCCTCGGAAGCCGCGATAGGGGGCGCGGCCGTGCGGCCGCCTTATTACCAAAATCCGTGCGTCGACTCCCCTTACCAGGTCTGTTTCTGAGATTTACCAACTGCCGTTTTTGCTGGTGCGATTGACCTCGATATCGGCTCGCTCCTCCCGTCACTGGTGGAGAGGCTCAGAGCTTCAAGCCGCCGTCGGCCCGCACGGTGTCGCTGATCCAGCGCGCGTCGTCGACCTTGGTAGGGTCAATCGTGCTTTTTGAGAAACACGTAGTCGGCCGAGTAGGGCACGCTCAAGAGCGCCCCGTTCCACGCACAAGGCCCTTCGGCGGCGCCGCCTTTCGAATTGATTCTTTGGATGACCGTCGTACCGGCAAGACGGCCAGTCTCTGGCTGCGAAGTCGCCTCGAGCTTGAGCCATGGAATGTCCCTGGATGTCGTGCCCGGCGCACTTGCGGCCAACCTGCCGACAATCCTGCTGCCGTCATCCAATTCCCAACTGGGGCCCGCATAATGCCGACCGACCGTCTTGCCGTTCATAAGCAATGTCGCAATGGGTTCGCGGAATTGCCACGCAAGCTTTCCGTCCGGGTCAGCCTTGCAGTCGTAGATCTGAGCGCCCACGGCATGGAGCGTCACGACAAGCGTGTCGCCTGTGACCGCAATCGCATCGGGCAGTCGGGCGCCCGCCAACGACGGCGCTGGCAGAGGTAACAGGACTAAAGCCACGAGGGTCGCGAATTTTGGCAGAGTCAAGGTGGCAGCTCCCGTCACCGAAATAAGACCATTCCGTTATGGAGGCGCCACGTTGCGCATCGATTACGGACCTGGAGAATTTCGAATGCAATTGAAACACGACGGCCGCCGCCATGAGCTGTAGGTCGAAAATGCAATTCTTGCTTGCCAGGGCGGCCGCGCCCGTCAAGTCAACTGTTACGACTGCAACATACCCATCAGCCTCTGACATCAACAGGAAACACCTGCCAATCAAGCAAGTCGTTCCCGAGTCATCTAGATGCAGGACACATATGGCGAGCATTTCCGACTACCTCAACATCGCCGATGCCGTTTACAGCCGCGACGTCGCAACATGGAGCACCGCGAGGTGGAAAATTCAGAAATGGGAAACCGCGACTTGGTATGGAAACGGATTCCAGGGGGGTATTTTCGAGGACAATAAAGAAGTCATCGTCGCCTTTTCGGGGACGATGGGCGGACCGCTCACTGCGCCGATATCGCAGAACACCGCCAATGCCAGAATTGGCATTTATGTCATTCCCAACATGGCAGGCTCAGGGCAGGCCTTGGTCCGCTGGGCCGAACGGCTCAACAAGCCCATCTCGATTGTCGGCCATTCGCTTGGGGGCGGATTGGCACAAGTGATCGGTGCCTGGTCAAACCACCCGTTCATTTCCTTCAATGGCCCAGGCATGGCAAGGCACCTGAGAGCTTCGACATACAACTTTCTCAAGCCTCGCCAGATGGCGCGTTCCCGCCACGCAGTGAAAGCTGATGATGCCGTCGGGCTCTGCTTCAATATCAGGGGCGACTTTGTGGCGGAGTGGGGAAAGACCCATGTCGGCAGGGTGGTAGCCCTGGAACGCATCCAAGGAAATCAAAATCATGATTTGGATGCTATAAGGCTCGCCTTGGCGGACGAAGTGACACGCGGACCGTGGACTTGGCATGAGCTTTGGCCGGCCCCACATACTAATAGCGCTCCACCTCAGTTGGCTCCACTCAACTTGGGCGCCCCTTTTCGACCTTGGTGAAGGCTGCGGGGGCAGGTTTTCCTAAACAACCGCAAACCTGCCGCCCGTCCCGCGCACGAATTGGGATTGGCGCAGGGCGATTCCCAAAGACGAAACCGGTGCGACAGATTACATCGCTCGCGTAGTAACCGTTACGCGTAGCCGGCGGGCTACCGGTTCTCGTGAGATGACGGACCTGTGCGGCAAGTTCGCGTCAAGCAACTGGTGGAATGGGCGGTAGCGCAAAAAACGTCGGGGTCAGGAGTGTGACGTTTGCTGTCGCCTCAACCACGAATGCCGCACCGACCGTGAAATTCACGGCCGCACCGGCAGCAAATTCCATGGCCGCCTCGCTGGTGAACGTCAACGCCGGAGCAGTGATGGCGATCGAAGCCGGCGTCAACTTGATCATGCTCGCACCGACCCGAAGCGTAATCGACGTAGCTGCGGTGATTGTGATCTCGCCCGTCTCGCTCTCCAGACTATCGTTGCGATGGGTGACCACCTTGCGGTCGTTCCCAATCGTCGCATCCTGATCGTGTTCGACCTCGATCTTGTGGTCCTTCTGGGCGTGGAGCAGCACAAGTTCCTGCCCTTTCTTGTCGTCAATCGAGAATTCGGAATAGTCCTGCGTGCCGCCACGCAGGGTCGAACGGCTGCGAATGCCGCTTTTGGTCTGTTCGGACGGAACCGGGAATACCGGCTGCATGACCTCGTTGTAGACCCCGCCGACCACGACCGGATTGTCAGGATCGCCGCTCATGAAAGCAACCGCGACCTCGGTACCGACGCGGGGCAGGTGCTGCCAGCCCCAACTGTTGCCTGCCCAGGGCTGGATTACCCTCACCCAGATCGCCATACCAGCCACCGTCTCCTTACGGTGGTCGAACATCAGGCGGACCTTGATTCGCCCGAGCGCGTCGGCATGGATCTCTTCGCCGCCGTCGCCCAGGACGATCGCAGGGAAGATGCCGGCCATGACCGGGCGGGTGTTGCGGGCGTCGTCGCGCCAGGGGGTCTTCTGCAGGAAGCAGCTGAAACTGTTTTCGTAGTGCCCCTTGCTGGCGCCAGCGATCCAGGTGTCGTCAGAGGCGTCGTGACTGACCGATCGCACGGCATATTCAATTCCTTCCGCGCCGGTGAATGGATTCCGCGCCAGAGTGAAACGGCGCCCCGGCGCGAATTCATGGTCATAGCCATGGCCCTGACACAGCGCCGAGACCACCTCGGCATGCTGAATGCGAAACTTTGCCCGGTCGGCCGCAATCTGTTTGTCCATCGTGAGCGCCGGCCAGTTGTAGACGTCCCGCTGAGAAGCGCCGGCGGTCGTCAAGGTCGTGTCCTCCTTGCCCTCCACGGGTGTGGTCGGTTTGGTTGGATCGTAGTCCTGCAACCAGACCTCGCCATGGGCTGTCGCGTGGCTCTCGTCCCACTGGTCGAACACGTCGACATTATTGCCTTCGTGGATCACCCAATGAGGCGGCGCCGAAACGGGTTTGAACGCCTCATTGCCATCGGTGACGACAAGCGTGTGCGCCGTCTTGGTGTGCTCGAAGAAGTAGAACCAACCACTCTCCTGCATCAGCCGCTGGACGAAGGCCAAATCGGTCTCGTCGTACTGTGTCGTGTATTCGCGGACAGGGCTGTTGCGGTAGATCCGGAAATCGACGGGCCGGACGCCATGTTCATTGAAGATCTTCTGGAGGATTTCCTGCGCGTTCATGTTTTGGAAGATGCGGCTGTCTTCTGCCTGGCCGAGGAACCAGAGCCGGGGAACGACCTGGAGCCGATACATCCATCGATCCCGCCGCGCCTGGCCAATGGCTTCCATCCTCCGGACCACGCCGTTGATATAGCGATCCTCGCGGGGGGGCCTGCGGATTGTCAGCCCAACCGATTGATAGAGCAACTCCTGCGGATCGATGCTCCGCTCGCTGGAGACGACCGTCAGCGTCGCTTCAAAGGGGCTGCTGACCTCCTCGACCGCATGGAGCTCGATAGCATGCAACGTCCCGACCTGGACCGGCAATGTATCGTCGCCGAGCGGCGACGTCAGCAGCAGCATCGGTTCATTCTGCTCACCAGATGACATTGGATGGTCCTCGCAATTCCATACAGGCGGAAAGCTGGCCGGCCGTGCCATAAGGCCCGCTTCCGTCTCTCATGCCCAGCAAATAAAGGCCGCCCCGCTACGAGCAGATTTCAAGCGGCTGGAGAAATGTTACAGAAGCAACAGAGGCGTCAAAATCCCGGTCTGTCCGGTTGAGCGAGGAACTTCCGAATGAAGCCCGCAACTTTGGCCTCCGCCCTAAAGGCTCACATCTGGTCACCGGACAGATCTCGGAGCGACACCGGGAGCGACCCGGGATAACCTCGATCCGCAAGCAGGTTTTGAAACCGTCGGCGTTCATCGACGTTGTCGATCACCTCCAAACATAGCGCTTGCAGTTCATCCAGCGTCGTGGCGCGCTCCAACGCGCGCCTCACCAGATGGCGCGCCATAGGACCCATCGTATGCGTCAGGGCGCGCGTAATGCTTTCGATCGCCTCCGCCGCGGGGCGCGGCTGACCCGAAATCGGCCGCGAGATCGAAGCACCCGATCCTTGCTCCGCCGCCTTTGCGGCGCCTATGCTTTGATCCTGGCGTGCGGTGATGATCTTGATCGCGTCATCGACAAACTGGTCCCGCAGATCCTCCTGCGGAACCAACTGGCCCAGGAGCCGGCAGAGCTCATCGGGAGAATGGGCATCCAGCATGGCGCGGCGCAGATGGAACCGCGCCATTGGACCGATGTGGCGAGCAAGGCTCCGCTCGATCGTGGCAACAGAGGATTCGTCGAGGCCATCGAAATCACCGAGCGACCGCAGCGAAGTGTCGGGAGGGGGCGATATTTGCGCCCTGGAGGACGACAAGACGATCGTCTCGTGTTCTTCCGCCTCTCTCGTCAGGCGGTTGATCGGATCGGTCTCGGTCTCGGACAGGGCCCGAAACGCGGTTGCCATGACTTCGGCGCTGGCAAAGCGGTCATCGGCCCGCTTTGCCAGCGCCCGGTCCACAATACCAGCGATTTGCGGCGGCACGTCCGGCCGCTTGTCCCGCAACGGCGGATGGGGGACGTTGACGAGCTTGTAGATTACGTCCGCATGGTTGAGGCTGCTGAACGCGCGCTCGCCAGCCAATAGCTCGTAGATGACGCACCCCAGCGAAAAGAGGTCGCAGCGCTGATCGACAGGCCCGCCGAAACATTGTTCGGGCGACATATAGCTTGGCGTCCCAACCATCATCGCGCCCTGGGTAAACCCACTGCTTGCGAGCCGCGAAATGCCGAAATCGGTGACTTTCAGCCTGCCGTTGGCTGTCAGCAGGATATTCGCGGGCTTGATGTCTCGATGGATGATGCCGAAGGCGTGCGCGTAGCTGAGGGCATCAAGCACCTGCAAGGCAATATGAGTTACCTCCGAAACGCTCGCCTGCGTGCCGCGCTTGAACGCCTGGCCGAGACTGACCCCCTCGACATACTCGAGGACGAGGAACGGATTGCCTTCGTGCAAGGCGAAATCATAAATTGCGACGATGTTCGCATGCAGGCAGCGGCCGGCGATCCTGGCTTCGTTGTTGAAGCGCCGCAGATATTCATCCCGATCCTCGCTTTCGAGAAGATCGGCCCGCACCAGCTTGATCGCAACGGGCCGCTCGATCTGCGGATCGTAGGCCTTGTAGACAACACCCATCGCCCCGCGGCCGAGCACGGCGTCAATGCGGAATCGCCCGACGAACGCAGGTAGGGATTGTGAGACGGGCTCATCGCTCATTCAGCATCCCCATCGCTGCGACCAGGCTGCGGCGCATGCGGTTGAAGGACACCGCCAGCGACCCGATCTCGTCCCGGGACGAAAGCTGAAATTCGGGAACCTCCATATTGCCCAGGCTGACTTCATCCGCGAGCTTGGAGATCCGGCGCACCGGCACGACGATGAAAAAATGCAGCAACAGGTTGAGCAGGAAAAGCATCAAAACGAAAATGATCGTCAGCCCACCCATGAGGAGATAGAGGTTCGATCGCGCACTCGCCAAGGGAACGCGCTCGGGAATCGAGACAATCTGTGCCCCGACGGTGTCGCCCACCTTCCAGCCGAATCCGTTTTCCCGGCCGTAGATATCGACCATGGAGGCAGGCGCGGCTTCGGGGGTCGAGTGACAGGCGAGGCAGGTGTCGCTATTGACCCGAACCGGGCGCGCATAGGACAGGACCTTGCCGGTGCTCGTCGTTCGTTCCACCACCAGCTGGTCCAAGTTTGGCTGCTCGATCAGCTTCTTGATGATATCGGCCTCCCACGGCACGGGTCGGTCGGCCGGGTTGGTGGGATTGGTCGTTGGCTGGCGAAAGGCATAGTCCGGGAAGGCGCTTGCCATCAGCTGGAAGGTCTGCTGCGCGGCGTAGAACGGAATGCTCTGCGGCAGGAACTGAGCCTTCATCTGCCTGTTCAGCAATGGCGATACCTGCTGGTCGGTATAATGGATGGTGGCGTCAGCCGCACCCATGACCGCAGCGGCCTCCGCCAATACCGCCCGCTTTGCCCCGCGCTCGCTGACGGTGTTGAGGAATACTCCGGAAAGGCCCAATCCCACGAGGAAGGCTACTAGCATCACGAGATTGAATTTTGCCCGAAAAGTCATCTGCTTATCGCCTGATGTTCAGCAGTTTTGCGATCTGGATCTGCGTCAGCACGCCAGTTGGCGCATCGCCGATCCTTCTTTGAAAAAGGCGAATGGACTGCTTTGTTCGCGCGTCGAGGCGCCCGTTGATGGGTCCTGTGTAAAAGCCAGCGTCAGCGAGGGCGGTCTGAATACGGCTGGTCTTCCGATCCGGCCGGGTTGCGCGTTGAGTGGTCGTGACGCGAGGCGCCGCCTCCGGTTTGGAAACCGCATCTTTGGTCGTGCCGTCTTTGGTCGCGATCGCGAGCTGGTCTGGCCCGCTCTTCGCTGGATCGGAGATCTTAGGCGACGCATCGAGCGGAACGACCTGGCCGGCGGTCGTCGGCGCGGACTTCTCCTGCCTGGTGGACGGGGCCACGGACGCCGATCCGTCGCTCGCATAGAGCGCCGGCGGTATCGGCCCGGAAAGCGGCGCGAAGACGGCCAGCCCGTTCCCTCGTACGGAGCCATACTGCGCCTGAAATGCCGCTGACAAACTGGCCCAGTCCTGCCCCGAACCGGACAGCAGGTCGGGAAGGTTGTGGCCCAGCGCCCCGACGCTATCGTCGTTACCAGCAACGACTGCAAGATGCACGCCTGCGGGTAACCCCGTTTGGATGAGATTGATTGCGTCGGCGGCGTTCTTGTCTGGCTGTAGGCCAAGGTCGGCGAAGAGCACGCCGTTGCTGCCGGCAAGGGTGTTCAACAAGGCCTTGAGGATGACGCCTTGCGTCTCGAGGCGCGTAGGCTGGCTGGGATCCGAATCCACCGGCAGCATGAACAAGCGCTGGTTTGCGACGGCGGCATAGCTACAGACATAGATGATCGTCGCTCTCTGTGGCGTACCCGACACCTGTGCCACGAAATCACCGATCGCTTTTCGCATGTCCACCGACGAGGCATCGAGCACCTGCACCACCTCGAACCCTTGGCGTTGCAGCCATCCACCGACGTCACGGGCCGATTGGTCGCAGGCGGCGAGCGGGTGTCCGCCGGCATAGGTGCCGTTGCCGATCACCAGCGCCGCTTTGTCGGCATCCGCCGAAGCGAGCTTCGGGGTCAGGGATAGGGCCAGGGCGCATACCGTCGCGGCCAGGAAACCAGGGAATGACAAATTCTGCATAGTCACGTTCTCCGTTTCGCCCGCATCTCAGATGATTCCTGCATGTTTCCACACGGGCAGCTGCCGAAGGCGTGTCTCCTCCGCCGCCTGCAGGAACTTTTCACGTCCCGCACCCTCCGCCTTCAGTCCGATGGTGTCGGCCCAACGGTCCACAGACGAATCAGCGCCCAGCCTGTGCATCATCGAGGCCGTGACGTAGTGATCGCCGCTGCAACGCAGGCCGCTGCCGAGCCGCAAGCTCGCCAAGGCGCCATGTGAGGGATCTCCGCGCAGCACTCGCATTGCGATGTGATTGTTGAGCCGCGTTGCCGCCTCGCCGGTGTCGGCATCCCGACGCGCCACGACCATCGCTTGCGAGGTGCCGACCAGCATGCCGGCAAGCTCGGCCGGGTTGTCACGCTTTCCGCCGCGACCGGCGAGCGACATCAGATCACCGATCCGCTGCGGCCCCTGCCCCAACGCGGCCACCACCGGCTCGTAGAAACTCCGCTCAAGGGCGCCATGTCCGGCCGGGAGATTGAGTTCGTAGATGAAATCCTCGGGCCGCCGCGTCAAAGTCAGATACAGATCGGCGAGCGCAGCGTCCCGGGCGGCATCGCTGATGCGCCGCGGTCCCCGCACATAGATGTCGTGGCGCAGGCCGCGGGGCAGGCAGAAATCCTTCGCCAACTCGCGCAGAGCGGGATCGTCGATCCGGTCCCAGACGGCGCGCTGTTCGTCGGTCAGCATCAGCTGCGGAAAATTCTCGAGGATCTCCCCCGACGCCACATATTCGAGCTTGGCGTCCGCAAGCGCCGCAGCGACATCAGCCTGGAAGCAAGGCCGCCAGTCGTCGTTCATGTATTCGTGCGCCACATACTCCCGTGGCATGCTCGATAAATCCTTCCTCAACATCTGAACCAGATCGCTCTGACCAAGATGGAAAGCATCTGCCGCACTGAGCGCCTGCACCAGCTCCAGGGCTGCCTCCGCCTTGCGATCACTACGACCGCTAATGCGCCGTCCCGCCGTGTGGATCAGGCGCTGGAGCCCGATGGCTCCCTGCCATCCCGGCAATGAGTTGTAGCTCAGATGGAAAGCGCCGCCCGGACGCAGACGGCTGCCGAGGATACGCACGATGCCGGCGCGGACATCGTCAGACACCCAGCTCCACACCCCATGAGCGCTGGCGACATCGACCTCTGGCAGCTCGCGCGGGTCGAGAGTGGCGAAATCGGCTTCGATGAATTCGATATTGTCGATCCCAGCCTCGGCCGCCAATTCACGCGCCTCCTCGATATGCGCGGGCATGAAGTCGATGGCGATCACCCGCCATTGCGGATTGCTGGCGGCCAGGCACAACGCCCCACGTCCACGGCCGCAGCCGAGTTCCAAGTAGGTCAGTTGCTCCGACCGACGGGCAAAGCCGGGGGCCACGTTTCCGAGCAGGCACGACAGAGCAATCTGGGAGGGTGCCTGCTGGTCGTAATACCCTGTGGTGTAGATGATGTCGGTGACATAGCCGCTATTCCAAGTCATGATCTTTCTCCCAAGTGTTCTATCAGGCCTGCCTCGAACAGCGCCTCTGATGCATCATGCTGACGGAGCCCGGTTGTCGGCAGCCAGCTGTTCCAACCGAGCCGCGGTGGTGTTGCCGTCTTGATTTCGAGGGCGGGGACCGAGGCGGCCGCCAAAATTGGATTGACCGCGAAATCGATTTCAAACCCCAAATAGGCACGGACCAGCGACGTGACGCGCCGCAGAAGGTCGCGGTCCGGCAGCATCGCCTCGAAGCCAGGCAGATCCAGCGGGCCAATGTGCAGGATAATCCTGGCCTGGACGTCCCAAGCACGGCTGCCGATCGCGGCGTCGACCCCGAGGCGGCAGAATTGGCCTGGGCTATTCCCGGACGGGAGGACCGAGACCTCGTCCCGGCCGAGGGGAAGCCAAGCACCCGCGAATTGTTCGACCTCCACGGTCCGCCCGAGCCAGTCGGAAACAATCGCCGCGAGAGGGTCCGCCGATCGCGGCCATGCCGAAAACAGGCCGGCATAAAACATCAGCGGTTCCGCGCCGACTGCCAGCCGGGATGCCAGATGCGGGGTTCCGTAGCCGGTGAGCGCAAGCAGGATGTCGCGCAACCCGTCTGCGGGCGTGGCAGCTGACGACCGGTCCGTCAAAGAGGCGGCGGTTGCGACCCGGTGCGGCTGATATTTGATGCCGGCCTGTGCAAATTGCGCGATGGGTCGCTGGGCGAGGACATCAAGGAATTCAGCCAGGGCGGGGGTGCGTTGCCGCTGCTGGCTATTGACCGTGTCAGTATAGGGCCGCGGCAGAACGCCGGACGGCCCGGTCAGACCGATCAGGCCTGTCGTCGCCCGGAAGCGACCCTCCACTTGCTCGACCGCCATCATATCGGAGGCGACGAAGCCGAGGCCGGCGGCCGCATGGAAGCGTACTGCCTCGCCGGGGTCGGCCTGGCCTGTGGCCCGCATGAGGATCGCAACGGCGGCGTCGAAACCGAAACGGGCCGGGTCTTCGACCAGGGTCTGCAACAGGGACCGACGGCGGGGCCACGCCGCCGCATCGGCTCCGTCCTGCGCCGGGATCTCCGCAGTCATCTCAACGGAGGGAGAGGTTGGGGCCAGATCGCTTGCCTGGCCTGGTATGGCGGATGCGGTCATCATGCCAACACACGAGCCCCAGCCCGGGGTGGGAATTTTGCGACGGAACCCGCTCGACCCTGCAACACCGCGGACGTGCGCACGAAGGAATTGACCGTTGCATGGAGAGCCAGGAACCGCTCCAGGACGGTCGCCAGCAGAAACAAGCCGGAGGTTTCCCAGATCCGCGCGTCGAATTCGAGCGTGACGTCGATGCCTCGGCAGAAGCCGCCGGGTCGCGAGCCCGGTACGCGCGCGGTTCCGGGCGTCGAACGCACGCCGGTCAGGCCAGTGATGAGGGTGCGGGTCTCGGCCGTATCGCGCAAGTCGTAAAGCTTCAGCACCTCGCGCAGACTGTCGGCTGCGGCCGGACCGCCGACGATCGAAAGATGGCCGAGCGACAGATGCGAAATCAGTCGCCAGTTTCGATGTTCACGCAACGGCGCCCGCAGCGAAGGAGTCGGCGCCGTCAAGCAAGTCACGCTTCGCACAGCGCTTACTCCTTCCGTCAGATGCAGCTGCGGCTGTCCACCGCCGAAAGGCAGTTCGCCGGGAAGATCCCGGTTCGTGCACAACGCATCGACTGACAACACCGTGTCGGCGGGCTGATCGATCGACAGGCCCGGGTCGAATGGCGCAAGGAAAACATCGGTTCCAGTCATTGCCCCGGAGCTCGGGCGCCGGATGACGTTGAAGAAGCCGTTCGGTTCCTGCTCCGCGGGCACCTCGGCCGGATGTCGGTAGAACGGGTGCCACGGACGCGAGGTACCGTCGCCACGCAGTTCGCGCACGCGCTCGATGCTCCAGATTTCGAGGGCTCTGGGACGACGGTTGTCCGGCGCAACATGGTATTCGGTCTCGCGGTAGGTCAGCAGTATCGGCTCGCATTGCTGTGCAAACAGATTGACCATGGGAGTACAGCCGAGGGCCAGGCAGTCCGACTGTAGCCTGCGTTCGAGATGAGGCACGGACTGATCGAAATATACGAAGATCTCGAGCCGGTTCTGCTCATGGATCAGGGTCCGCGCGTCGAGGCCGCAGAGGTCGATGAAGAGGAACTTCTCTGGCAGGGCGAAATATTCGGTCAACAGGCGGAAGCCCGAAAAGGACCGTGCCGACCAGGGGTACAGCGCTTCTTCCGGCGCGAAACCGACGGGTCGGATGGCGCTGGCGGGCAGCATGGTCGGGCTGGGATCGTTGGGGTTCTCCGCCAGGGCGATGCCGACGACATGACCGCACAGCAGCTCGTAAAGAGGCATGCTCTGCTCGAACGCGCCGCGCAGGAAGCAGCGGAGCTGGTCCAGCCCCAGCTCGGCAAATGTCGCTTCGGGATCGCTGGTCCGCAGCACGATGCGCAGGCTGCTTCGCGCCTTCTGCACGTCGGGATGCGCTGGCGCTGTCAGCGGCAAACCCGTCAGCCTCACGCTTTCGATCTCCACCGGCCATAACGTCGTGTCGTAGGTGGTCCGAAAGCGGCAGGGCATGCCCTGGATGGCATCCGTGTTCAACGTCGTCCCTGCCGGCACGACCGCAGGCACGCGCAGGTCCGGCTGGCAGCCGAACTGCACAATGGCGGCGGATGGAACGGGGGCGAGATAATGCGGAAACAATGTTCCCAGTAGCGCGTCGGTGATCTCGGGGAATTCGTCGTCAAGTCGCTGCTGCGCCCGAGCCGCGAGGAATGCCACGCCTTCAAGCAGCCGCTCGACGTGTGGGTCGTCGACGGCGTCCGGGGTCAGCCGCAAACGTCCCGCGACCTTCTGATGCGTTTCGGCAAAATCTCCAGCCAGCTTGCGCAGTGCAGCGAGCTCGCGGTTGTAATATGGGAGAAAGGTATCCGACATCGGCTAAGCCTCGTTCAGCGGGCGCAAGGTCACGTCCGCGGTCGTCGCATCGACTATCGTATCGAAGATGATTGGCTCCGGCGCAGGATCGACGCGCAGGAGCGCGTCGATCCGAAGGCGCAGCGTTGTGCGCAGCAGATCGCCGTCGTCAATCAGCTGCACCTGGATCTGGCTGAGCCGCGGTTCGAAATGCAGGATGGCCTCCTCGATTTCGCTGCGGAGTGCTTCGCGCTGACGGCGGTCGTTGAACGCACCGGCGGTGAAATCCGGGATGCCGTAGCCGAGCGGCGACAGACGAAGCTCTGGGAGGCCATCGGGCACGGACCGCCACGGCCGGCGGGCGTTGAGCAAGCCTTCGAGGTCGCGGTGAACCGACCGCCGCAGCCGCTCCAGCGTTTCGGTCGCAGACACCGGCTGGTCTCCACCGCGCGCAGGCTCCTCATCGATGAGGCGGTCCAGAAGCGGCGCCTGCGCGGGGCGCCTGATCCTTTGGCGCGACGTGACGGGCGTCTGGCTCATGCGAACTCCAGCGAGGTCAGTCCCTGCATCGGCAACCCCTCGTCCCCGGCCAAGTATATGCGTTGACCTATGCCGCAGACCGGCTCGGTCTCGGTCCATTCGGTCGCGCGGCCGAGGCGCAGGGCGTCATTGTGGGCGGTGTCCCCCTGGGGGTGCGCCGCCTGATAGAGCGCGGGCAGATAGACATCCCCGTCCGGCCCATCGCGGACCACCATGGTGCAGCGACGCCAGAACAGGTCGCGCGGCCGCTTCGGCGGGTGGAACTCGATGCTCTCCACACGTTCGGTCGGGATCCAGAAATACTTGCCGGTGGCACTCAGGACTTCGAAATTCCCGGCCGACAGATCGTCGGCATCGCGGAAGTCGGCGAAATCGATCCCGTCCCTGCGGCCAGCAACAACCGGCCTCACCTCTTCGGCGGCCTGCACTGCTTCGGCGGCACCAGCGGCGTCTCCAGCGCGCAGCATCAGCACCGCCTTCAGCAGATGCGTCTGGGTCACGGTCGGCTGTCCCAGGAACTCCGGCATGCGGCCTTCGCTCATGACCTGGCGGCGGGCCATCTCCCCGCGCAGCAGCTGGCGGAACTCGCTGATCACCAACGCTGCCGACGGATCGATCGTCGCCCCCGCGTCCAGCACGGAGTCCGCACGCTCATAGTTTCCAGCAAATAGCAACAGCTCGGCCAGCAGCACACGCCCCCCGCTGTCCGCCGGGGCGCCCCGGACGGCGGCATTGGCGGCTTCAATGGCCCCGGCGAGATCGCCCTGGCGAAACAAGTCTCCGGCTTTGGTCAGCATCGAATTCTCCTGGAACGGGTAGGGTTTTGCCTGTCGTGCAACTGGCGCTCTCGCGTCAGCGGATTGCCTTTTCGAAAGAGAGGCCCGTGACCAGCCGGAAGATCATCGAAACATCGTCGAGCTGATGATAGGGCTGCAGGTGGACAATGCAGCCAAAGGAACCCGGCCGGCCATCGAGCTCGTGCACCCTGATCTGGCTCGATATCAAAGGATGCTGCGCCCGACTGTCCGGTCCGGCATTAGGGCTGGCATTGGTGTAGCCCGAGAGCCAGATCTGCAGGCGGCGCTCGATCTCAGCCGCGGTCAGGGAGGAGCCCGTCATCTCGCGCCCCATGATCTTGATGTAATGGGCGAAGCGTGAGACGCAGAGCATCGCGTTGATCTGCGCCGACAACCCCCTGTTGGCAATCGCCGCCGTCGGGTCCCTCCCGGGCGGGTTTGTCGGCCTGGTCTGCAGGCTGTGCACGGCCGCAAATGCCGCATCGCCATAGGGTAGCGTGTTGAGTGGCATCATGCCGACTCCCACCAAATCCCGTTCCTGTCGGTCGGTCAATGCAAGGTCAAGCGAAGGACGGTTCCACACCGTCTTTGGCCCAAGCACGAAGGGTTCGGCAGGCAGGTCCAGCACCAGCCCGCCGCCGATGCGGTCGGCGCTGACACCGCGGATATCGGCTGGCCAGTTATGCAGTGATTGCGCGCGACCGACCGCCGCGGCAAAGGCATAGCAGGCGACCGACCAGGTACGATGGCAGCCTTGGGGAGCATATTCCTCATAGCGGAACCCGTTCGCGCGGGCCCGCTCCGCCCGCCAGCGGGGCCGCGCCAGCACGCGGGGCAGAGTGACGCAGACAAACCGCGTATCCTCCCGCGTTGCCAGCTGACGCCAGCGCAGGTGATCATCGTCCCGGAACGCTGCTGCCACATCACTGGACAATGCGAGGTCTTCGAACTGGTCGACACCGAGCAAAGCCGGTGACGCCGCCAGAACGATGGGCACGAAGGCCGCAGCCCCGACTGAGGCCAGGGCCGACAGCACCGATATGTCGTCCACCGGCGCGGCTGCGCCTGGCCGCGATCGCTCCGGCACATGCCGGAGCTCGTGATCAACGACCAGCAGTCCTAACGGCTCGCCGCCGGCCATGCCGAACTCATTCTCATAGATCAAACGAAACAAAGCGGACTGATCGAATTCGCTCATTCTGGCGAAGTCGCGGTCGAGGTCCTGCCATGACGCCGGCAGAAGCTTGGTCTTGAGGCGCGCTCCGGGATCGAATCCGTCGATCATCCAGGCCAGCCCGCGCCAAGATCCCTCCAGGCGCTGAAACCGCGGATGGTGCAGGATCTCATCGAGCTGCGCCGAAAGCAGCTCATCGATCGCCGCAATATCCTGATCCAGCAAGCCACGCAGGCGATCCGGATTGCGCTGCAGTTCTCTGGCGAGCGGGAGGCCGAACCATCCCGCAAGCGCGCCACTCTCCTGGCTCAGGAAGTGCGCGAGCCGGTCGGCAATCGCCTCACTCCCCCTGTCGCCTTTCCGACCGGCGAGGACATGTAGCCGCAAGGGGGGCGCATCCCGCCCCACTTCCTCAAGTTGCAGCGCCGCCGACATATCAGACCCGCTCGGGAATACGGGCCACCATGCGCATGCTGGCCGTCAGTTCTTCCATTTGCAGCCAGGGACGCATATAGGCGATCGCGTTGTAGGCACCCGGCCGGCCAGGGATTTCCTTCACCTCGACACGCGCTTCCCGAAGCGGATAACGGGCCTTGCTGTCGGCGCCTGCATTTTCGTTGGTGTTGACGTAGTTTGTGATCCAGCGATTCAGCCAAGCTTCGCAGTCTTCAGCTTCCATGAAGCTGCCGATCTTGTCGCGCGCCATGATCTTCAAGTAATGCGCAAAGCGTCCGGTGGCCATGATGTAGGGCAGGCGTGTCGAGATCCGGGCGTTTGCCGTCGCGTCGGGCCTGTCGTATTCCTTCGCCTTCTGTATCGTCTGGGCTCCGAAGAACACGGCATAGTCGTGGTTCTTGTAGTGGCAGAGCGGCAGGAAGCCGAGATTGGACAATTCGTATTCCCGCCGATCGGTGATGCCGATCTCGGTAGGGCACTTCGCGTCCATGTCGCCGTCATCGGACATGAAAATGTGTTGCGGCAGGTCGTCTACCTTCCCTCCATTTTCTGCGCCGCGGATCGCGGTGCAAAAGCCATAGCGCGCGAAGGCCTCCGTCAGCCGCGTGCCCATGACAAAGGCTGCATTCATCCAGCAGTACTGTTCATGACCCATCGGCAGGGGAGCGCCTGCGACATCGACGGGGGCTTCCTCATAGGAAAACTCGTCGATCGGCTTGGTGCGGGCGCCATAAGGGAGCCGCGCCACGACGCGGGGCATCACCAGCGATACGAACCGACTGTCCTCGCTGTCGCGGAAGCCGCGCCATTTCAGATATTCGGCCGTATCGAAGATCTTGGCCAAATCGCGCGGCCGCGACAGCTCGGTCCACTGCTCGAAACCCATCATGCCTGCGCCGGCGGCCGAGATGAACGGTGCGAACGCCGCGGCACTGACGTTGGAAATGAGCCGCAGCGTCTCAATGTCGTCGGGATGGTTGGTCCATTCGTAGTCGCCGATCAGGGCGCCGTAGGGCTCCCCGCCTGGCGTGCCAAATTCGTTTTCGTAGATTTTTCGGAACAGCTGGCTTTGATCGAATTCGACGGCCCGCGTCAGGTCGCGGTGCAGCTCGCGCTTGGAGATGTTCATCAGCCTGATCTTCAGCATCGCGCTGGTTTCGCTGTTCATGATCAGATAGTGGAGGCCGCGCCAGCTACCTTCCAGCTTCAGGAACTTCGGATCATGGATGACGGCGTTCAGCTGGTCCGATAGTTTCTGGTCGATGATGGTGATCGCCCTTTCAATCGTCCGCGTCAGGTTCCGATCGAACATGACGGTGCCCGTGCGGGCCTGCTCGACGAGGGTGCGGACAAGGTCCTGGGCACGATCGGGCTCGGTCTGCTTGGTGGCGGACACGACCTGATCGAGCAGGCCAAGCGTCTCGGTGCGGGTTGACGCCGGCGCTGAAGCGTCTGTGGGGAGAGCCTTGTCGTTCATGGTTCAGCCTTCCTTCTTGATACCGAGCTGACCTGAGATCTCCTCGAGGTCATCTTTGTTTTTCAGGACCTGCTCCAGCAGCATTTCCAACTCCTCGGAGCGGTCCGCCTTGCTCATCAGGTCACGCAGCCTGTTGCGCGTCTCAAGCAGCGACTTCAGCGCGGGGATCTGATCGAGCACCCGGCCCGGCTCGAAATCCTCTATGCCGTTAAAGCGGAGATCCACCGCCATGAAGCCGCCGTCCTCGCTGAGCTTGTTGTCGACCTTGAGATGCAGTCCCGGCGTTAGCCGCTGCATCACCTCGTCGAAATTGTCTCGGTCGATCTGGATGAACTTGCGTTCCGCAAGGGGCCGCAAGGGTTGAGCCGGATCGCCGGAGAAATCACCGACGACCCCGACGACGAAGGGCAGCTCACGAACGATCTGCGCTCCCTCCGTCTCGACTTCATAGGTGATGTGCACTCGCGGCCGACGCACGCGGCTAAGCTTTTCATGGATGCTGGCGTTCATTGGGGACCTCTCCTGGGACAAGGGGGCGCCGGACGATGGCGCAGATGGCAACTGTGCAGACGGCCGAGACCGGCCGAAGCGTGATCATGGGTTCGGCAAAGGGCGCTACGGCGCGCCTCAATCCGACGGTGGCTTGATGCCGAGACCCGAAAGGATCGCGGTCCTCGCCTGTAGGTCCGGCATCATTTCCTTGAGCAATTCCGGCAATCCGAGGCGCGCCCTGCGAACGGCATCGTCTAATGTGTAGCTGAGGGGAGAGTGCGGTTCGGCGATCCTGAATTGCGCTGCGAGCCGAGAGATCTCCTGCAGCATGTCTTCGCGGGTCGGACTGTGGTTCGCAACCACGGGAGTTGACACCGGCACATGCCCGATAGCGGCGTCCGTAGGCACCGGCTCCGGCGGATGCGGTGCCTCGGCAGGCAGGGGTGCATAGCGTTCGAGGGTGCGCCGAAGCTTCTCCAGAAACTCATGGACGCGCCGGGTGGGAGGGGCCGCGTCCTGAGCGGCAGCGACCAGCACCTCGTCCAGGCTACGCCAGGCATTGCTCACCGCAATGACACTGCGAAGTATCTCCGTAAAACGGGTGCGACCGATCGTCTGCGCCTCGGCTTCCAGGTCGGGCAAGGCCAGCGTCCCGGACGCGAGTCGCTGGGCCTTGCGCGCCGCATCCAGCGTCTCTGCTTCCTCCGCCTGCTCGAACTGCCAGTAGGTCACCGGCGTGCCGTCGGCTCGTTCGTATAGAACCAACTTGCGCAGCGGCTGCAGCAGGGTACCTTCTCCGCCCTGCCCATTCAGTCCGGCAATCGGCGCGACCCGCCCCTCGATACCGTCTTCGTCCGGCAGTGGAAAAAGTCCGTCGTCCCAGTAGCGGGACACCAATCCGCTCAACACCTGCGACCCGGCCTGGAGGCCGGCGAGCCCGTCGCTGCGCACAAGACTTTCGGTCAGCCACGCCGCAATCTCGATATCCTTCGCCGTCGTGATAAGCGCCTCGATGGCAAGATCACGGACCGTGATCCAATGGCGCGACGCGCCCACCTCGGCGCCGGGATCATTGTCGATGATGCGCTCTGCGGCGCGCGCCTCAGAACGCGCATCGCGCAAGCGAAAATAAAGCGACTGCGGTGTCACATCCAGTCTCGGATTGTTTCCCACAGTAGAACTATCTGAAATCGGCCGTAAAATCTCCTCGAAATCAAGTAAATTCGGCTGATTTGTCGCCAACGTTTCCATCGTTTACCTATTTCGAAAGCTGCATTGAAAGTATTGCATCACTTTTCTATCAATGATGTTACGCAATAATTTCAAATCTACTCGAACACGTTACACTCGTAACCAAACTAAACTGGACAAAATGATTGGCGAACCATAAGTGTTCATAGGTGAAGGCGGCCAACTCAGAGGATCTATGATGCCAACCATCGACTTGAAGCTGCTGGTCAATCGATTGAACGAAACCAGCCGCCGAGCGCTCGAGGCGGCGGCCGGAACGACGTTGTCCCGCACTCACTACAATGTCGAAATCGAGCACTGGCTGCTTCGGCTGCTCGAGCATCCGCGATCGGATGCCGAGCTCATTGCACGCCATTTCGAGATTCCGGTGGACCGCCTCTCGACCGAACTGACCGCGGCGCTGGACCGGATGACAACGGGGAACGGCCGAGCCCCGAGCCTTTCCCCGGACCTGGTCGGCCTGGTCAAGGACGCTTGGTTGCTTGCGTCCATCGAGGATAGCGTCCGCCTCATCCGATCCGGCCATCTGATCACCGCGGCGCTCGCCGACAGCGCGATCAGTGCACGCCTACATGAGGCGGCACCTCATTTGCGGCGGATCGTCCCGGATATCCTCCGTCGGGACCTCGCCAAGATCGTCGCTGGCGGCGCAGAGGCTCCCGCCGAAAGTGAGGGAGGCGTGAGCACAAGTTCCGATCGGCCGCCGGCGTCTGCGGGCGGCGGTACGGCGCTCGATCGCTACACCACCGATCTTACTGCTCAGGCGCGCGCCGGCCGCATCGACCCGATCCTGGGTCGAGACAGCGAGATCCGCCAGATCATCGACATCCTGACGCGCCGCCGTCAGAACAACCCAATCCTGACTGGCGAGGCGGGTGTCGGCAAGACCGCGGTGGTCGAAGGCCTTGCGCTGCGCATTGCCGCCGGCGATGTGCCGCAGGCAATCGCCAATGTCGCCATTCGCACCCTTGATCTCGGCCTTCTTCAGGCAGGCGCGGGGATCAAGGGCGAGTTCGAGAACCGGCTGCGCTCGGTGATCGAGGAATGCCAGGCCAGCCCCACCCCCGTCATCCTCTTCGTCGACGAGGCCCACAACCTGATCGGCGCCGGCAACGGTGCCGGCCAAGGGGATGCGGCCAATCTTCTAAAACCGCCGCTGGCGCGCGGCGAACTCCGCATGATCGCGGCGACGACTTGGGCCGAATACAAAAAGTTCTTCGAAAAAGATGCGGCGCTGACCCGGCGGTTCCAGACGGTGAAGGTAGAGGAGCCGTCCGAAGACATGGCCATAGCCATGGTGCGCGGCCTGCTCTCCACCCTCGAGGAGCATCACGGCATCCATATACTCGACGAGGCGGTTGAGGCTGCAGTCAAGCTGTCGGCCCGGTTCATCCCGAGCCGACAGCTTCCGGACAAGGCCGTTAGCCTGATCGATACCGCCTGTGCCCGCGTGGCGATGAGCCAAGCCTCGCCGTCTCCCGCCGTCGAGGATGTGCGGCGCCGGATCAATCTGATCGCGACTGAGCTGCGCGTATTGCGCAGGGAGCTGCTGTCCGGGGCCGATCACCAGGCGCGGATTGCAGCACTGGAAGTCGAATCCGCACAGTTGGAGGAGAGACTGCAGGAGTTGCAGGGGCGTTGGAACGAAGAGCGCCGCCTTGCCCAAGCGATCGGGGAAACGCGGGCGCGCCTTGAGATGTCGCCGGAACCGGCGGCATTGCAGCGGGACCTGGCCGCGCTGACCGCCGAACTCAACACCCTGCAGAGCGAGCAGCCGCTGGTGTTCCCCGTGGTGGATGCCCAGGCGGTGGCGGAAATCGTCGAAAGCTGGACCGGAATTCCAGCCGGCCGGATGCGGAGCGACGAGATCCGCACCGTTCTCGACCTGCGCCAGGCCATGGAGCGGCGGATCATCGGTCAACCCCATGCCCTCGAGGCGATCGCGCAGTCGGTTCGCACCTCCCGGGCCGGCCTGACCGATCCGCGCAAGCCGATCGGTGTCTTCCTGATGGTCGGAACCTCTGGAGTCGGCAAGACCGAGACGGCCCTCACCCTTTCCGAACTCCTCTATGGCGGGGAGCAGAACCTCACCGTCATCAATATGAGCGAGTTCAAGGAGGAACACAAAGTCAGCCTGCTGATGGGCAGTCCTCCCGGCTATGTCGGATACGGAGAAGGCGGAATCCTCACGGAGGCAGTCCGTCGCCGTCCCTATTCCGTCGTCCTTCTGGACGAGATGGAAAAGGCGCATCCAAGCGTCCACGACATCTTCTTCCAAGCTTTCGACAAGGGCACGATGAAGGACAGCGAAGGCCGCGACATCGACTTCAAGAATACGATCATCATCATGACGTCGAATGCAGGAACCGACTTGATCTCCCGGCTATTCGCGGATCCCGAGACGGCTCCGGACGCCGAGGGCCTGGCGGTGGCCCTGCGGGAGGAATTGGCCAAGACGTTCAAACCCGCCTTCCTCGGACGAGTGACGGTCGTGCCCTATTTGCCGCTCAGCCAGGATACCCTGCGCCAGGTTGCGATACTGCAACTCGATCGGATCGCAACTCGCGTCGAACGGAAATTCGGCACGAGCCTGCGTTACAGCCCGGAGCTGATCAATTCGATCGTTACCCGCTGCACCGATGCCAGCGCCGGCGCCCGAGGCATCGAAAGTCTGCTGACGAAAACCCTGCTGCCGGACCTGTCGGCCCAATTCCTCGCGCGAATGGCGGAAGGAAAGCCGGCGGAGCAGGCCACCGTCGAGATCGACGATACCGGCTCCTTCCTATCCCACCTGCAATAGAACGAAAGGTTAGCGTGTTCCATGGCTATTTATATGAAGTATGACGGCATTGACGGGGACGTCACCGAGACCGGCCACACCAAGTGGATCGAACTGAACTCGTTTCAATGGGGCGTCGGACGCGGAATTCACACCGCGGTCGGTTCTGCGGCGGAGCGCGAATCGACGGCCCCTTCGATCAGCGAGGTGGTGGTCACCAAAGAGAACGACATTTCCACGGGCAAACTGATGCAGGAGGCACTTGGCGGTCACGGCAAGACGGTGAAAGTCGAGTTCACGCGCACCGACAAGAGCAAGCAGGACGTCTTTCTGTCACTGGAACTGACCAACGCCATGATCAGTGGCTATTCTCATGCGAGCGGCGCGGACCGCCCGATCGAGACGATTTCCCTGAACTTTACCAAGGTGCTGTTCAAGACCAAGCAGATGAAGGATGACGCCACCGAGGGCCAGCCCTTCAACGTCACCTATGATCTGGAGACGGCACAACTTAGCTGACCATAGCGGCGCTATTTCCCCTGCGGCTGTCGGTGCGGTGCCATCGATGGCCGTTCGGCTGCGGCGGTGACGTTATCACTGCAGATATAGGGATGAGCAAACGTCGAGAGGCGATCTAATGCCAAAAGTCACTAACTTCCCCTACGGCAGCAGATAATTTCGTTAACAGATCGGATTTTCCGAATAGCTTGGAGGGCTTTTATCCGCTCGGTTTCAAAAGTGATCTAGCGTTTCAGGAATTCGTCATCGACCTGTAGATGAACCTGCCGGTATTCGACGCCACCTTCATCTGAGGGAAGTGTGACTACGACATAGCTATTGCGAGCGAAGAGCTCATTAAAAAAGCGAAAACCCAAAACACCCGACAGAGCAGCTGGCTCTCAAGCTGCTCGGAGTGAGATTCTGAGCGCCGAAGAGCCCTCAATCTGACGAGCTGCTGGATCTCTCAACCGCAGAACGCCGTCACAACGGCGGTGATATTATCCCGCGCATGCCGGGCCAGCGCCGCCGCGACGAGCATTTCGGCGACATCGCCGTCCTGAGCCATAATCTCGACCATCTCGTCTGAACCCAGGGCCTTGTACAAGCCGTCGCTGCACAGCAGAAGCCGGTCTCCCGGCTGTGCGATACCGCGAACCTTGTCGATCAAGAGGTCGGCCCCGCCGGCGCCGACGGCTCTGGTGATCACGTTGCTATGGGGATGGGTCTCGGCCTCGGCTGTCGTGATCGTCCCCGAATCCACCAATTCCTGGACGAGGCTGTGATCGGAGGTGAGGCGATGCAGCATCCCGTCGCGCAGCAGATAGCCGCGCGAGTCACCCGCCCACAGGAAAGCGAAATGGTCCCCATGCACCATCAGCACGATGACCGTGGTCGCCAGCGTCACCTGCGGGACCCGGGCCCGCCCCTTTTCAAGGAGCAAATTGTGCGCGGCGTGCAAGCGGGCACGAACCTCCGCCAACCGCTCGGACGGCGGGATCGTCTCCGATATTTCCCCCAGTAGTTTCACCACTTGCGCGGAGGCGACCTCACCATCGCTGTGACCGCCTGCGCCATCGGCGACCGAGAACAGGCCGAGGTTCGGCCGGCATAGGTAGGAATCCTGATTCTGCCTCCGGACAGCGCCAGGATGGGACGCCGCCCAATGGCGAAGCCCCTCGCTCACCGCCCCAGCATCCGGTTAAATCCGACGCTGTCCGGCAGGTTATCCAGCAGCAATTCTGTGGGCGCGACGAACGGGCCACCTGCGCTCCACCAGCGCGCCTGCCCGGCGCCGGTGCCCGGCATTGGTTCCGGTGGCGAAGCATCGCGTAGTCGCGACATCATCGCCTCAGGCGCCAGATCAGAGGCAATCGCATTCCGACCGATCTGCTCGGCCGCCTCGAGGAAGGCATCGCCGTGATCGGCACCTTCCGCGGCGAATGTCAGGGGAAAGGGCCGCCCAACACGGTCGACGCTTGGCATCCACAACCCCAACACGGGCTGCCGGCCGCACTGCCCGCCCGGCAAGGCGAAACGCCAGACCGGCGCCACCCGCCATACTTCGGGCCAGGTCTCGCCGAGCATCCTCGGACCATCGGTCAGAACGCGCTGCAGCCATCGGTCCCAGGCCTGAATAAAGTCCGACGACAAACCCGCATGGAGGAAGTCGCCCCGGGCCGGGAGTTTGCCGAAGAAGCCTATCGAGGGGCCCGAGGCCTGCCGTGCATTCATTGCAGCACCGGGCATCGAAAATCCTTCAGAAGGTTACGGCCGAACGGATTGCGGGACGATCCGGCGCGCAAAGTGAACCTCGCTTCGTGAATGCCGGACCGAAAGGTAACGGAGAATTCCTGAGGCCGACCGGACGGCGATATCCTCGCCTGCTGCAGCAGCCGAAACAGCGCCCAGGGACCGCTGGCGCCGATGGATCCACTGGCGTCCGCGGCTACGACATCGCCGGCTTGCCCGAACGTCACGCGCGCCGGGTTAAGTCCATCCGCGCCGGGCCAGGTCAAGGATGCCTGGCCGCTAGCACCATCCGCAGTGCTGATTGTCCTGCCGCCCAGAGTAAGCGTCGCCGGTTCCTCGCCATCGCGCGGCGGCTGCGGCGTGATGTCGAAACGGATCTGCGCCGCCCCGCCGGCCGGGAAGAATGCATCCCGGATGGCGGCAGCGCGTTGGAACAGGGCCAACGTGGCTTGGCTCACGGGAGGCGCCACGCCGCCAAGTGGCTGTAGCTGCCAGACGGCGGCGTTCATGTTCACGAAGGGTTTGATCTGGCTTTGGAAATAAGTGTCTAGCACGCCGCCTGGCCCGAACAACCGGGCGAAGTCGTCCAGCGGCGCATCCTCGTTGGAAAAGGAGAACGGGAAATGGTGGGGCACCACGGCTTCGCACAGCTTTTTGGGGCCGTCAGTACCGGAAAACGCCGCAGCAGCTGCATGCTGGACGCTGCCTGTGATCATGCTCCGGCCGGAGGCCGCAATCTGCTGCAACCAGCGCGCCAGCGGCGGGGGCTGGCGCTCCGACTCCGCGAGCAGAAGCTGCACTGGATCGCCGCTACCCTGCAGCGTAGCCGGCACGTTCGATGCATCCGGGCCGAGTTGGGCAAGTTCCTGCTGCAGGGTGTTGATCAGCCGGAACACGCCGGTGATCGGCTCTGCCTGGCCGTCGCCCACAAAGTCTCGAAGCGGCCGAAAGTGCTGATCCAGGTCAACAATCGCCGGCATCGAGGCGGCGTCGGGTGTGACGGCGCTGCCAATCGCGGCGGCGAGGGATTTCTGTTGTGCCGTCGCGGCGGTGGCTGCACCGCTGTCTCCTGCAGGCGTCGCGGGAGTGCCATCCCCGGTCGGCTTAGCAGTCGGCATGAAGGTCAGTTCCGATGCGATCGATTTTAGCAGATCGCGCATCGGCGATTGCGGTGCGGACAGCACATAGAGACCCTGGATCGCCGCCGGCCGGTCCTCGAACGGTGCCAGTGCGAGATCGTTGAGCATGTCGTCCCACTGCTTCTGGAAATCGGCGGCATAGAGTGCGACGACTTCGCGTTCAAGCGTCTGGCTTTCCGTTCCACTCGACGGTGCCTCCGGCGTCTGCCCGAAAATCCAGCTTTCGCTGGCCGCGGCCTGCGTCGCCCCAACCAGGTTGGGCAGCAGCACTTTCTGGAAACCCGCGACAGTAAAGAACCCCGGTATTCCCTCGGAGAGCGACTTGCCGGAGACGCGGGTAAAAAGCGAAGAGCCGGCGGAACCGAGCTCGGCGGCCGGTATCCAGTCTGGGACGGACTTCGCCGAGGCGGCGGGGCGAATTCGGCCGTACACCCGGGCAGCAAGCGATACGCGGCTGAAGGACGCGCGCGCGGTCTGCACCAGCGTCCCATCCAAGGTCACCGGCGGCAGCGGGTCCGAAAGCAGCGCGTTCAGGTGCGCGAGCAAATGCTCCCGCAGCTGAGCGTTCAGGACGCCAGGGAATCGAGCCTGCCAGTCGAGCACCATCCAGTCGCGCACCAGGGCGGGATCCAGTGGCCCGGCGCCGCCGAGCATGAGATAGGTCCGCGTTGCTTCAAAAAGAAAATCAGGGTTGTCGAGCTGGCTGCGCATCTGCTGCTCGACCCGCCAGATCAGACGCGGCAGCAGGATCCGCTCCAACGCGTTGTGATAGATTGACCGTTCGACGGCCTCCAGCTTCTCGGACTGCGATAAGCCAAAGACGCCGGCAAGCCAGTTCTCCGGTTCACGCGGCAGCGCCTGCGCGGCGTCGAGCAGCGGCACGATGTGGGGCAAGTCATCATCCGATACGGGATCGAGATCCGCCCCGGCCAGCTGCTGGCGATAGCCGGCGATCGCTTCGTCGGCCCGCTCGACGGCCAGGCGGTTGCTTGCCTCCGCACGCCAGAGCCCAAGCGATATCGCAAGCGTCAAGGCCGCGATTGCACTGAGGCTGGCGACACGCAGCAAGCGCCACCGCCGCATCCGCTTGGAATTCGTGGAGACGAGCAGCGATTCACCGAGGATGACCTCGCCCAGCATACGCTTCAGGAAATAGCTTCGCCCTGCCACCGGCCGCAGGCTGGGGGCGCGCTTCTGATCGATTCCGAAGGACCGTGACAACATGCCGGTCAGCCGATCGATTGGGGTTCCCTCCTGCGTCGCAGAGGTGATGTAGACGCCGCGCAGGAACGGCGCCGGATCAAGGCGGGTACCACCAAAGGCCTGTCCCAGGAAGTCGGCCAGAGGCTGCTGGAGACTGGCGAGTTGCAGCGGGAAGCCGCCAAGCAGTGCGCGCCGATCGGGCGCGCGTTCGGCCTGCAGTCGCTCGAACATCCGTTCGTCCAGGCGGTCCAGCAACAGGCGGAATTCGTCGGTGAAGGTCTCTGCTCCCTTCGTCAGCGGAAAGGTCATGCCCCAAACCTGACCACGGCCCTCCGCATCGAGGTCGTCGAAATATTCATTGAAGCCGACCAACTGGTCCGCCTTGCTGAAAACCATATAGACCGGTACGCGCAGGCGGAGCCGGTCGGAAAGCTCGGTGACGCGCCGGCGCACGGTGCGGGCATGGGCGGCCCGCGTCGCCGGATCGGCGGCCGCAATGTCGGTAAGCGAGACGACGACGATGGCGCCGTTGAGCGGCTGGCGTTTGCGCGTGCGCCGCAATAGATCAAGAAAGCCTTCCCAGCCGGCGCGGTCGACGACGGTATCGGAGTCCTGTGTCGTGTAGCGCCCGGCCGTGTCAATCAACACTGCCTCATCGGCGAACCACCAATCGCACAGTCGGGTGCCGCCGACCCCGCCCACAGCCGTCTCCTCTCCATCCAGTTGACCCATCGGGAAATTCAGCCCGGCATTGAGAAGTGCGGTCGTCTTGCCCGAGCCAGGTGGTCCGATCAGCACGTACCAGGGCTGCTCGTAGAGATAGCCTCGCCGGCCGCCCTTCCGCAGACGGCGAAGGGCGGTGCGCACCCGCTCACGCAGACGTGCGACCTCCTCGGCCGTTGCCGCCCGCACGTCCCGCTCATCCAAGGTCGATTCTTCGGTCAGGCCGGCTGCTAGCGTGTTTTCGCGGCGGCGGCGGACCCAACTGATCGAGCCATTCACACCGGCCCAGATCACGACCATGGCCAGGACCAGCAAGGTGCGGGCGAGATAGCTGTCGAAGCCCGGGATCAGCGGCGCCAAATACCAGACCAACATGCTGGCCATACCGACGCCGGCGAAACTGTACGTCCAGCGATTGACGAAGTAGGCGGCAAGGTATTGGAGGTTTTCCATCAGTCGGTACTTTTCCTATGCAGGACAACTTCAATGCGCCGGTTCTGCTGGCGCCCGTCCGGCGTGTCGTTGGAGGCGATGGGGTCTTCATCGGCCCGCCCCTGCGTCGACAGCCTGGCCGGCTCGTCGATCGCATTCGCGATCACCGCCGCGGCTGCCTGGGCGCGAGCCTTTGACAGCTGGAAGTTCGACGGGAACTTCACCGTGTGGATCGGCTGGTTGTCGGTATAGCCGACAACGTCCACCTGGCCGGGTTCCGTGCGCAATGCCGCACCAATCCGTGCCAGGACGGGCAAGAATCTTGGTTCGACGACAGCGCTGCCCGAACGGAACATGCCGAGGTTGAGGATTCGCACGATCGGCACCGCATCCGTACCGGCTATGGTCACGAGGCCCTGCTTCACTTCGGGATCAAGGAAGCCCGCCAGCTTGTCGAGTTCTCCCGGCACGCGCGGAGCGGGCGGCACGGGCTTGGGCGGGGCAGTGCGGACAATAGTCGGCATCTGTGTCGGGGGAAGCGAACGGGCCGCATCGAACAGCCGGTCCGACGCCCTGTTGATGCTGTAAGCGAGCAGTGCGTAGATCAGCACCAGCAAGCCGATTGCAAGCAACGCCGCGAGCCAAACCGGGAAACTCCGCATCTGGCGGTAAGGCGCCGTGATGCCCCTCCAGTGGATCGACAGGCCACGTTCGACCGGCCGTCTCTGCCGCATGATCGCGACATAGGTTTCCTCCCGAACCCGGTCGAGTTCAGCGGGGCCGCGCGCCGACAGCCGGTAGCGGCCTTGCATCCCGAGCGACATGCAAAGATACATAAGCTCGACCACGGGCAGGAAGGTCCCGAGATTCTGGCGCAGTTGCTCCAGCAGATCGAAGAAGCGTTCGCCACTACGCACTTCCTGATGGAAGGTCGAGACCAGCGACGCGTCCGCCCACGGGCCGCGGCTTCCCCAGGGGGTGTTTTGCACCACGTCGTCCAGGCTGGCACAGAGCGCATAGTGCGACAGGCGAATCTGCTCCATGGGCAGGCTCTGGTCGCGCAAGGCCTTCTCGAAACGACGCATCTCCTCGATCGCGCTCTCCCGCAGGCTGGCTGGGTCCGGAACCGAAAAGGCGTTGCGCAGCCGTGCCACCAGCGACAACAGCGGCGCTGCGGCCGCAATGATCGGCGAAGCCCCGATCGACGGCAGTTCGGCGAATTCGATCCGGATCTCGGGCGCCACGGGTACACCTGCGTCGGCCTCGGCGGGGGCAGGCGCAGGCGCGGTAGTGGGCGGGCCGGCGGCACGCCCCCCCGGGATCGGGCGGATGATCGTGCTTTCGTCGTCTCCCGGTTCGGCAAAGGGATTGTCGCTCATTCAGGGTTCTCTCAGCTGCGGATGGACCAAAGATCCAGCGCCAAGTTGGGGAAATCTCCCGACACATGGATGGCAAAGCCGCCGGACGACTGCATCTGCTGCCAATGCGGGCTGTTGCGATCCAGCTCGAAATACTGCGCGCCAGCGATGAACGGCATCTGCCGCGGGGCCACCGGCAGTGGCTGCAGGTCGATACCGGGCAGCGCTACGTTGACGAGTTCGCGGATATGCTCGACCGCGCCGACCTTCGCCTTGCCCGGGAAGGTGCGCCGCAGCGCCTCCGCCGCCATATCGGCCTGCACCACGAGCACGAAGCTGGTTCCGTTAAGAAGCGTCCGGTCTACGATCGGGCCGACGCGGACGCCGTGCTGGCGCTCCTGCAGCGGGATGCGGATGGCCGTCTGTTCGAGGACGGCCGATAGCGAACGGCGGACATCGGCCACAACCGGCGTGAAGCTGCGCTGCAGATCCTCATGCCGATAGGCCGGATAGCTGTTGGGGCGGCGCCGCGCATCGGTGAAAGTAGCAAACTCACCGGCCATCTGAATGAGTGTGCGGTAGAGGGTTTCGGGGTGAATGTTCCCGGAATCCGCCAGGTGGCTGACCAGGGCTTGCCAGCGATTGACCGATTGCAGGAGCAGGAAGTCGGCGACCTCGGTATTGCTCTTGGTCCCGACTGCGGTCACTCGCGCCGCGATTGCCTCGCCGCGCTGGTTCAGCATGCCGGCGAGCTCCACCAGCAGCGCGGCCAGCGGTGCCACCGCCGAGCAGGTCAGGGCTGGCGCAATCCAGCGCTCGTCAAGCACGACGCGCCGGTCCGGCGTCACCTCGGTGATGCGCGCCAGCGGCAGGCAGATATACCCGTCGCGATCGTCGGTCTCGAGCACGTAGCGCAGCCTCAGCTGCCCGATCTGCAATTCCGCCGGCTGCGGCGTGCCCGAGTGAGTGTCGTACGCTTCAAACGGATGCAAGCGATAGCGGCCCTCCTCATTCATGGATCCGATCTCGAGCGAACCCTTTTGGCGGACCTGGACCGCGAGGTAGACGAGCACATTCCTCGCCGTATCGGCCACCACCAGCGGAGGTGGAAGATCTGCGTCGCCGGGAATGGCGAATGGTGTGCCGTCTTCGAAAACTCCAGCCGCCGAAGCGACCGCGAACCGCCCGGTCACCAGCAGGTCGCGCGAGATGGTCATGTCTGTCAGGCCCCAGGGATGGGGCCGCAACGCGCCGACACTGCCCCGGATTTGGCCCTCGACCCAGCGGTCCTGCTGCTGGAAATGCTGGGCACGAAGGAACATCCCTTCCTGCCACGCGATCCGACTGCTCCACGTCACGTCGTTCTCCTCAAAAACCTATACTGCGCCCGCTGCGCCAGGGGCATGCGGATATCCATCGCTGCCTGTCTCATCACCGGGTAATTGCATTCAGTCGGCCACGGTGCAGCGCTATTCATCAAGCTGGTCCGCAATCTCGGTCATCGCCTGCTCATAGGCCCGGGCGAAGGACTTGCCGAACGCGCTGTCAAAGTCGTCGGCAAGCGCCTGCAGGATGCTGCCATGCAGGGCTTCGTAGGCATCCCAGCTGCGTGCCTTGTACCGTCCCGGCATCATGTCCAACGTTTCGTGTTCGATCCCCCGCTTCACGCGCGCCGGATCAAGTTCGTCGATCAGATGCTGCACCGCTTGCTGCATTGCCGACGACATCGCCAGCTCATGCAGGCGCATGTCCCGCAATGCATCGGCTATTGCATCCTTCGCAGTCATGTCGCGGCGGCCACCGACTGCGAGCAGCGCCGCCAATGCATCCTCGTCGCTCGCGGAGAATTTCAGTGGGTTGTTGCCGACGGGCCGGATGACAGTCTGTTCAATGCGGAATTCGCCCTTGATCGCCGCCCGAGCGATCATCATACGGCGAAGGCCGATCACCATTGCGCGGAATGCCTCGCCCATTCCGCGCAGCAATTCCATTGGCTCGCCCTGCATTGTGCCCTGCAGCCCCGCCCCTGCGATGAAGGCAGCCAGCGCATCCATCGAGGCTCCATTCTGAGCCGCGACGCCGGCCGCTTGCGGTGCTAGGTCCGAGACAACAGACGGTACGGATGCCTGTGGAAGTGCTGCGGGTTCCGCGGCCACCGGCAGCAATGATTCGGCTGATTCCGGCGCGGCGTCGTTCGGTCCAGGCGAATCCCAATCCTCCGGCAGCAGTTCGAAGGAGGTGCGAGGTGCGCGGAAATTCTCTTGGATTACCGGCACGTTATCGGAAATCGCCTGCGGCGAGCCGATAAACTTGTCAACCGACCAGCCGTCTGGCCCGGCATTCAGCGATAGGTCATCGGATTTGAGGGCGACGGCCAGCGGATCGGTCCCCATCGCCGGGAAAGGGTCTCGCGTCAGCCGGTCGCTGGCGAGATAGCCGGGGTTGCCGTCCTGGATCGGGCTTTCGAGGCTCGCTTCCGATGGCTGACGATCGAAAACCGCTTCGATCTCATACGCGCCGAACACAAGCCGGTCGCCGTCCCTGAGCACCCGCGGCGTATCGACGTTGAGCCGGTCCGTCTCTTGATTGAGAAAAGTGCCATTGGTGCTGGTGTCCGTCACCCACCAGACCTTGCCATCGAAGGCCACGGCGCAATGCCGCTTGGACAGCACGCGCTGCGGATCTGGCAGGACCCAGTTGCATTCGGTCCCTCGGCCGATGGTAAATTCGCCACCGCTCACGTGCCGCGTTTCGGGCGGAACTCCATCGGGACAGCGCAGGATACTCAATGTCAGAGCCATGGCACTGCCCCCAGTTTCGGCCACGCCCCCACGCCCCGTTCAGCCGCGGCGCGAGTGCAGCGATAGACCTGAACCTCCTCAATGTCGGTGAGAAGGTTCGCATGTCCGTTGTTTTGCCACGCGTATTTCGAGTTTGCGTAGAGGCGGTCCTTCACGCCCGGCACCAGATTGAGTGTGTTGGTTTCACCGCCCGCGACCCTGAGCAGCGCGTGCTGGCCGAGCGCATCGTAATTGACCGTCAGCAGGCGGGCCTGATGGCCGCTGCTCGACGCGCCGCCCTGAAAGCCAGAGGCCACATCGGACGGTACACATCGGTAGCTTGCCACGGTGCGCGCTCCAGAACTCGAATCGAGCTGAACGCAGCCTGCAAGTGCGGCGACATATATGATGGCGAACCCGAACCTGATCATTTTAATCCCGTAATCCAACCTGCCGACGCCGTGTGCTGTGGCAAATAGCCCCGTTCACCAGGGCCAAATTCACAACAGCAATGAGCACGGACTATCGGAAGCCAAGGCTACGGCTTTGTTTCAGGGCGACGCGAAATTGCTACAATTGCAACGCTTGCGGCCTACGCATCATGACGCGCCAATCCGTCTGTTACGCGCGTAACGTCTTTTGGGAACGATGAAATAAACCGGTAGCGCACCGTCACCAATTTGCTCGCCTGAAAGGGAGATTGGGGATGGACCTACAATTCGGCGAGCATGCAAGGCAGACAGATTTTTCAGGCCAGGCAGCGGACATCGGATTATTCCGCACAGCGCGGTCGAGGACACGCAGGATCACTACGACACACGCTTCAGCCCTGGTCGCTGATGGTCACATAGGTCGGGGCATTCTTTCCTATACCGTCAGGGGTGCCATCGCCTTAGGCCTTGGTGCACTCGTCTCGGCTGTTACGCCGGACGTCTGTCTTGCAGCGCCTCCCGTGACAAAGGAAGCGCCGGACACGCCAAGTCTCATCGCTTCCGCAGAACCCTACAGCCCAACTATCGATCCAGAGATTTCCTTGCGTCCCATGCCAATTTCGCCAATTCAAGGCAGATGGAGAGCCGCCATTCCTAATGGCGAACTTGAGGACCAGGTCATTCGTGGAGCTCAACGACATGGCCTCAAACCGATATTCCGTACTGCTAAATTGACTGCCGTTTACGATATTGCCGCCCATATCGTCTACATGCCAAATGGCGAGCGATTGGAAGCCCATTCGGGGCTCGGCGATATGTTGGACGATCCCGATAAGGTGCACGAAAAAAATCGCGGGCCCACACCACCAAATGTCTATGATCTCGTGTTGCGCGACCAACTTTTTCACGGCGTGCAAGCGCTGCGCCTGATCCCGGCAGGCAGCGGCGACGTCTATGGCCGCGACGGTTTCCTTGCACACAGTTACATGCTCGGCCCGCAGGGCTTTTCAAATGGATGCGTCGTCTTCAAAAATTACGACAAATTTCTGAGAGGGTACGTTAGGGGCGAAGTCAAACGCTTGGTCGTCGTCGCCCATGTGAATTCGATAGATCGCGATGGCAATTCTGAGCGAGATGGAAGACCGCAGGTCAAAGTTTGCGCTGCTAACGTCCGCCATGTCGATCGTCATGGCCCCGGCCAGGGGCACGCATTGCCCGCCGGTTGCGGGGCGATATATGGAGGCGCGCATCGCGAAGTCCTCCGATCCACTCAGCGCAGCAAGGGGATGGGCATGATCGATGCCCGCATCAATCAACCACTACGCCGACCAGCCAGGCCAGCCGTGAAGGACTCGTGACATCACGGCGGCTTTGGGAAAGGCGGCGGCATTTCATGTGAGGCCTAGTCACATAGGTTTCTGCGCACCACGGCGATCTCGCCATGGTGCGTCGCGTCGCCCGTGATCCGGATCCGAATGCTATTTCGAATTCAACACAAGAACATTGTGCACGTCATCGAGCAGATGCGCGATTGGCGCCCGACTGGCATGATTGATATGCAATATCCCGTCCATTGTGATTGCAGACAGCGTCTGCGTGTCTGGTCGACTGCCGCTGATATGCGCGGGATAGAGCGAGGTCAGTCGCAGCCGGCCGTACTGTGTCCTGAGCGCGCCATCGCCGTAATTGCTAACCATGATGTCGTGATCGAAAAAGCCGCCGGGATCGACTGTTGTGGGATCGTAGGGGTCCGCCTCGGCCGAAACCACCTGTTTTATTGCAAGCGCCCCCCGCCGTGCGGCCTCGAGCGTATACGACGTCTGCATCGAGCGTTTGAGACTGCGAGCAAAGTCCCAGAAAGCAATCGGGTTGCTCGGGCCCAGAATGGTGGGGTGGATCGTCGTTAGGACTCCAGCAACGTCTGATAAGCCAAGCAGCGGGCGAAGATCCATCGGTGACAGGCAAATCACTGTTCGCTCGCGCCAATTTATCGCATTGCGACGGCCGACAATGAGAGCTGCCGTTACCAAAGCGGCATGAACTGTTGTGCCCTCCAATCGCGCCCGCTCCCGGATCACATCGAGTTCTTCTTTTGGCACACGACGGTTGGTCACGCGGGCGGGAGGCAAAGACGAAGGTGGAGACGATCGTGTCCATGCATCAATCAGAGGCTTGTGATAGCCCGGGTCCGGTGCAGGAAGACCGAGAAGTTCATTTTTGGACGTCAAAAGGGGATGCGGCCCGGCTAGTGCTTCACCGGAAGCGGCGGCAACGAGGTCCCGAAGGATTCCAACGTTCGTGCGACCGTCAAACGCTGCATGATGTCCCACAAAGGCCACTGCGCATCGTTCCCGTTGGTGGGCTAGGACCACGCGACCAAGCGGTCCGCCCCCCAAACCGAAGGATTGGTCGAGCTCCTGTGAGATCATCTCTTCCGGTGACATCTCCGCCTCTACCTGCAGGAGGCGCAAAGGAGGTGCTTCATCGTTCATCCAGCGAAAATAAGGCCGTCTTCCAGCGCTCTTCGTTATGGAGGCCGAAAGAAGCGGATACCGGGCTCGAACCGCTTTCAATGCGTTGTCCCAATCCGAGACCTGCGACGGACCTTCGATTTCTGCAAGAACCAGTGCGAGGCGGCTGTTTGTCGGCTCGGTCGTCCAGAAGAATTCCGAAAGCGCGTCGAGGGTCCCGAGATTTTCGGAGTTGGAAGCCTCTTGGCGCGCAATATCTGTGTTGGCCATGTGTTTTCCTATTGCGAATACCGAGTTGAGTTGGAGCGAGCCAGAACTTGCTCGCCGGCGGAGAATTTATGGGGCCAGGCCGGGTTCGCTTCGCCCCCAGCCAGATGCAATGCCAGCAGGGACCACCCGCTGCTCACGGCTAGTGTGCAAGCGGCGTCTTCGATCGGAGGCCAATGAGGATAAGACGCGTTTTACCCAGCCTAGACATCGCGTGTTCTTGTCCCAACCCGCACTGCCGCGTTCGAATGATCTTCACTGGCAAGTCTGACCCGCGCGCTGGCGAGACGGCTCATGACTGTTCCGATCGGGATAGCAAGCAGATCCGCAACCTCACGATAGGAGAGCCCTTCCACATAGGTCAGGAAGACGACCGTGCGCTGCGCCTCAGGCAGGGCATCGACCCGGCGCAAGATCTGATTAGCCAATGTGCGGGTCTCGATGTCACGCGCCCCATCGAGCACGAGTGAGGAACTCGCCTCGACGAAGCCTTGACCCATCCGAATCCGGCGGGACCGAACCTCATTGATCCAGATTGAATGCAGGATGGACAGGAGCCATCGATCGAGCCTTGTTCCTGGCTGATATTGTTTGGTGTGTTCAAGTGCCCGAAGGCATGTCGCCTGGACAAGATCCTCGGCCACATCCCGTCGTCGCGAGAGCACGAGGCCGTATCGCCACAACCGCCCCAGATGGGCGACTAGCTCATGTCTGATGTCGTGCTCATTCGTCGTGATGCTTTGCGTCTTCATCCAGCATGGCCATTGTTTGTCCACGCGCCTATTGGGGGCAATGGAGCCACCAAACGCGCGACCGTTGATCGTTGTGAAGGTTTGCCCATGTCGGGCAGACCGCCGTCACGGAGTTCTGATCGAGCCGAAGGCCGGCAATTTCGCTCAGATTGTCAACGTTCCATGCTTGGCGGCGTCATAGCGTTCGGCGATCTTTTGCCAGTTTACGAGGTTCCACCATGCCTTCAGATAGTCGGGGCGGCGGTTCTGGTATCGAAGATAATAGGAATGCTCCCACACGTCGTTGCCGAACAGCACGCGCTTGCCATCCATCAGCGGCGTGTCCTGGTTGGAGCGCGCTTCGATCGCCAACGTGCCTTTGGCGCTGATCGTTACGAAAACCCAGCCCGATCCAAAGACACCACCGCCAGCGGCGTTGAAATCGGTCTGGAACTTCTCCAACCCGCCCAAATCGCGGTTGATGGCCTGCAATACCTCGCCGTCGGGCTTGCCTCCGTTGCCGCTCATGACGAGCCAATACATCGAATGATTGACGTGGCCGCCCAGATTGTTGCGGACCGTGGTGCGCACGTCATCCGGCACATGGTTGAGATGGGCAAGCACGTACTCCATCGGTTGCTCGGCTATCTGCGGCGTCGTCTTCGCGATCTCGTTCAGATTGTTGACATAGGAAGCATGGTGCTTGTCATGGTGGAGCTCGATGGTCTGCGCATCGATATGTGGCTCGAGCGCGTTGACCGCGTAGGGGAGCGGCGGCAGCACGAAGGGGGCGCCGGCACCAGCGGCGTTCGCATTGTTGTAGGACTGCTGCGCAATCGCCGCACGCGAAGCCGCAGCAAAGGCGGTAGCACCGGCAGCGGCGACCAAGAGACTGCGGCGGGAAAATGTGGTCATGTCATGCTCCGTTTTCTTGAGGAACCCTAAGTCCGCAGGGCCGGCGTTGGTCGCGTCATGATAAGTTCCTGCCAGGTGCCCATTAGAGGTCGGAGATCGAGCAGCCAGTGCGGACAACCGACGGGAGACTTAAAACCCGTGAGCGCCACGCCAGATCCTCATCGAACTCAGAAACCGCGACGTTGTTTGCGGCTCCTATTTACTGGGCACGGGCGATTTCATGCCCATGTCAGAGTGGCGTGACATGGTTTCAGATGTAATCCGCAGGTTCGCGCAGTGTGCTGACGACGGCTTACTGGGTGGTTGTCGGCGGACGTGCTGCAGACGAGTTGCGCACGAAACGCGGAATTTGAACATAACTGACATGAACGTCTGCAGTCGGAACTTAGCCAGCGAAGTTCCTCGCGAACCGAACGGTTAATCCGGTGATGTCAGATTAACTTTCCTTGAAGGCGTTCGCTGTTAGCTCGCCGCCATGAACCAGGATCCTGTCAGCTACAAACGGCATCGCTTTCCGCCCTCTTTGATCGCCCATGCGGTCTGGCTCTACA